>SCPN01001439.1_pt1 | contig 288559 bp, 375 predicted proteins | sample 6106831 | NCBI WGS metagenome assembly SCPN01 (sample SAMN10720447, study PRJNA508395) | human gut metagenome | isolation source: Participant 1, 0 month
TTGGCTTGTAAAGGGAAAATATGCCGTGTTCTCGGGGTGAAATATCTGGCAAAGCCTATAAATGGGGTTCGGCACAAGTTTTGTAATACGCAACAGGACGAGGCTGTGGCGGGGTGAGGGCACCCGCCCTACCTGCACTACAAAATCAGCGGATGAAATTGGTGCGGATGGTATTTTCTGCCTTAGGCGGCTCAATCCTGCGGCTTTGCCTGCGGCAATGCGCTTCAAGATCCAGGCCATGTTGTGGTAGGTTGCGCATGATCTGCATGCCCTCTTCGTCCAGGGCGGCCTGTTCGGCGTTGCTGCCGTGTACCATCGGCCAGTAGGTGGAGCTGATCAGCGGCATCTGGCAGAACTGGGGAACCTTTTCCAGGGCTTCCAGTGCGCTGGTGGTGCCGGCGCGGCGGGCGCTGGTAACAATAGCGGCGGGCTTTTGTGCCAACAGGCGGCCTGCGCTGTAGCCCAGCCGGTGCATGAAGCCCAGCATGCTGGCAGCGGCGGTGGAATAATGTACCGGAGCACCAAACACAATGCCGTCGGCCTTTTCCACCAGCGGCAGAACATCAACGACTGGCCCGCCGAATACGCAGTGTCCGGCTTTGGCGCAGCCGCCGCAGCCAGCCGCCTACCGGGACAGCGCCAATGTGGTAGATGGTGGTTTCGATGCCGTCAGCGTTCAAAGCCTTGGCAATCTCCTGCAAAGCAGCGTCTGTACAGCCATGTGCGTGCGGGCTGCCGTTGATAAGAAGTACGTTCATAATCGTTATGCCTCCGTTTTGAGAAAAGCTTTGCTGCGGAAAGTTGGTGCACCGGTGCTCATACGGAACCGCCGATCCCCTGTATAAACTATATTATAGCACGCCCAAAGAAATGTTGAAAACCCTGAAGAAGGGAAGAAGGTCAAACACCATGCCTGTAACCTGCACCAATTATAAATTGAAATGCGGCGGCTGCCCGCTGCTGAACCAGCCTACCCGACCAGCTCAAGCACAAGCAGCAGTTGGAACAACGCCTGCTGGGCGGTTTACCCGGTATCCCCGTGCTGGGGCAGGCAGAACCGCATTACCGTAACAAGGCCATCGCCACCTTTGCCACCGGGCCGCGTGGACGACTGACATGCGGCATTTATGCAGCGGGCACCCACCGCGTGCTGCCGTATACGGACTGCTTGCTGCAGGATACCGTCATTAACCAGACCATTGCCGCTGTGCTGGAAGCCGCCCGCGCCTGCCGCTGGCCTGCTTTTGAGGAGGATCGCGGCACCGGTCTGCTGCGCCATGTGCTGGTGCGCCGCGGTAAAACCAGCGGTCAGGTGCTGGTGGTGCTGGTGACCGCGCAGGAAAACCTGCCCGGCAGCCGCAATTTTGTGAAAGCCCTGCGGGAAAAGGCCCCCTGGGTGACCAGCGTGGTGCAGAACTGCAATCCCCGCCGCACCAGCGCGGTGCTGGGCGGCGATGTGCGTACCCTGTATGGCCCCGGCAAAATTACCGATACGCTGTGCGGGCTGCAATTCGCCATTTCGCCCCGCAGCTTTTACCAGGTCCACCCGGAACAAACCGAAGTGCTGTACGCCAAGGCCATTGGGTTCGCTGCCCTGACTGGCAAAGCACCAGCGATCGATGCCTACTGCGGCATTGGCACCATCGGCCTGTGCGCGGCGGGCGGGCAAAACAGGTCATTGGCGTGGAGCGCAACGGACGCGGTGCGCAATGCCTGCGCCAACGCCGCAGCCAATAAGATCAACAACGCGCGGTTCATCTGTGCCGATGCAACCGATTGGATGCGCGCTGCGGCAGGCCCAACTCTGGCTTGCCGCACCCCGATGTTGTATTCCTGGACCCCCGCGGAGGGCAGCACCCCGCCTGCATTGATGCAGTGGCTGCCATGAAACCAAAACGCGTGGTTTACGTCAGCTGCAACCCCAGAACTCTTGCCCGTGATTTGACCCACTTGACCCGCCGCGGATGGAAGCATTAAAAATCCAGCCCGTGGATATGTTCCCCCACACGGAACACGTCGAGACAGTTGTCTTGCTTTCCAAGGGAGAGATCGACTCGAAAAAGGTTCGGGTTGAGTTCTCTTTGGAAGATATGGATATGTCCGAGTTCCAAGATGGAGAAACCTATCCGCAGATCAAGGGTATGTTTTGGAGCATACCTGGTTAAAGGTTTCCAACCTTTATATTTCTCAGATAAAGAGAAAATGCGGACTGGAAGTTGGCAAGAACTACAATCTGCCGAAGTCCGAGGATTCCAGACAGCCACAATGCCCACCGGAGAAGGAAAAAGCAATCCGAGAAGCATTCAAATATTTTGGGATGATCTAACATCCCGTAGAATGGAGGTTTCTTATGGATAGATTGATTTCTTGTGAGTTTAATATGGACACTGCCTGTGTGGAACTGAAATTTGCAAGTGGCAGTATGATTTCCATTGACACGATCGCCGTGGAGAACGAGATTGCCGACAATATGTATCAGCGGTCAGAGCTGGACTATCTGATCTACAATGACCCGATTGGATATGCTAACTTGATATTGAACGGTGATCCCGAAACCTATTTGAAAACTGTAACTGAATACAAACCGCTTGATAGCTAACCAACACTTTGCCCGTGGGAGTAATTCTGCGGGCAATTTTTTTGTATCTTTTCTGTGAACTCTATTGATTTTGGCTGTCTAATGTGGTAGACTATACATAGAGTCTAATGGTGTAGACAAGGGAGGGCGTGAATATGGGTTTTCCGAAGATTCACGAAAGTGAATATCGTTTTGTTTGATTATGTGGGAGCATGAGGCCGGTTACTGCTGTCGAGCTTGTAAAACTGTGCCAGGACCAACTCGGATGGAAAAGGACTACGACTTATACCGTTATCAAGCGTCTTGGAAGCGTGGTGTGCTGAAGAACAACAATGGCACTGTTACTTCTCTCGTTTCCAAAGATGAAGCCCAGGCGTGTGAGATCGACGAACTGGTTGAGAAGAAATTCGAAGGTTCTCTGCCTGCCTTTATCGCTGCTTTACAAAGCATCAGGCTATGTCCGAAGATGAGCTTGATGAGGTACAGCGCATGATCGACCGCATCAGGAGAGGAGGCAAATCATGAGCGATCTGTTTCTGAACATTGTAAACATGAGCATATCGGCAAGCTGGCTTGTCCTGACAGTGTTGTTGCTCCGGTTCGTCCTGAAGAAAGCACAAAAGTGGGTCAATGTCCTGCTCTGGGGCATCGTAGCAGTGCGGCTGGCTTTCCCATTTTCCATTGAGAGCGCATTGAGTCTGATCCCCAGTGCAGAAACAATAAGTCCGGGTATCATGATGGATACTGTGCCTTCTATCCAGACGGGCGTTCCGGCCATCAACAACGTTATCAATCCGGTGATCGGCAGTTCACTTGCCCCTGCTCCGGCGCCAGCGCAAATCCACCAAATTTGGATTCCGATTTTGAGCATGATCTGGGTGGCCGGTGTCGCTATCCTCCTTGTGTATACCGCCGTCAGCTATTGGCGTCTGCGGCGCAAGGTCAGTAAAGCAGTCATCCTCCGGGACAACATTTTCCAGAGCGAGAATGTCGCATCGCCCTTTGTCCTGGGCATTATCAAACCGAGAATCTATCTCCCGTTCAACATGAACGGTCAGGATCTGGAACATGTTGATGCCCACGAACAGGCGCATATTCGACGCAGAGACCACTGGTGGAAACCTGGGTTTCCTCCTGCTGACAATCCATTGGTTTAATCCGCTGATGTGCTTGCCTATGTGCTGCTGTGCAGAGATATTGAGCTGGCCTGTGACGAAAAGGTTATCAAGGAACTCGACAACGAACTGAGAGCCGATTATGCTCAAGCGCTCGTTGTCTGCAGCGTAAACCGTCGTATGATCGCCGCTTGTCCTCTTGCCTTTGGCGAGGTAGGTGTAAAGGAGCGCGTGAAGTCTGTGATGAATTATAAGAAGCCTGCGTTCTGGGTTATTATTATTGCAGTCATTATTTGCGTGGGCGTTGCGGTCTGCTTCCTGACGAATCCTAAACAAGACCGCTATACATTGCGAATTGTTGTTCCCGCAGGAAGTCAAGAGGAATTTGTATATACGGAGGAGGAGTCAGCACAGTCAGAAATTCAATCAAAATATGGTCTGGTGATGGATTGGGTGATACAGAAGTTCTTTTGTTCCCCGTTAATAAAACAGCAGAAACCGGATACACAGCCACTTATCTTACGCATGGTATGTCTGTGGAATTTGATGCAGAAAAAGATACGTGGTTTAAGATTGGTGTGAATATGCAGAACCCACCAATGGGGACATTATTGTTTATGTTGAAGTAGAAATGTAGAAGTGCGTATTGTGGACGAGATAAATTCCGTAATAGAGTGGTTTGATTACCTTGAAACCCTGATGAAATGAAATGGGACGGTAGTCTTGAAATCAACCTCACCGAGTTTCCAGATGTGACCTTCCGTTGGACTTACGTAGAGATGCTGGCTGTTAAGGGTAGTAAAAGCACTTCACTTTATACGGGGATGCCAATCTGGAACGCCTATTTCTGCGACCTCACTGGCGACGGTTTGCCTGAGTTGTGTTCTTCAATCAGTTGGGGCTCAGGCATGATTGACAACCGTGTCATTATCTATGACTATGCAAACGGAGTAAGCTATGAGCTGTCTGACAGAGGGTATTTTGATTTCACTCTCAGACAGGATCATCAAGATAGCCGCTTGTATGTAGATAAAACAAAATATCATACTGATGAACTGGTAGAAACCGGCCGACTGGTTTTCAAGAATCATTGCATTCAGATTGAAGGTTTTTCCAACGAAGCGCATCAGGTGTTCCAAGCTGAAATTCTGGAAATTCATGATGGCAATTATCTTGTGAAGCCTGTTGAAGGTAGCTGGGAATTGAGTAGTGCAGACCGAATTGAAGTGCCGATCAGAAATGTGCATCCATCACCGGAACCTGAAATCGGAGATGTGATCGAAATTGAATACGCTGGTGAAATCCTTGAAACCTATCCTGCACAAATTGCAGATGTTTATGGTATCAAGGTTATTGAGAAAAACAAAGGCTTTACCCATCTGGCAAACGATGATTAGAAAATCACAAATATCGAATAATTAGTTTCAAGCAGATAAACCGCTGCAATTCTCATTCCAAAGTGGGATGGATGTTGTAGCGGTTTCTTTATAGTTCAAATGCAACCAGCGTTTCTTTGGGCAGTTTCTCATCATCACAGCTCAGAAGATAAGATATCGCCTTGTTCGCAAAGCGGTTTGTTTTCATCGTATCCCAATCGGCAAGCCGGACTATTTCTGCTGTGCCGTTCTCAAAATTCAATGAAATCTCGCCCCATTCGCCGTCGCAGTCTGCTTGATATTCGTAGATTGCGGCGGCGATTTTCTTGCGCTTGGTTTTGGATTTCAGTTTCAGCCGGACAGCATGGATTGCACCCTCGGCAACCAGAAGTTCCGTCAGTTTGTCTACTGCTTTCCGATAGGCTCGTTCTGCACCGCTGGCTGTGCTGCCCTCAAACATAACCGCCAGTTCTTCAAAGGTGGGGCGGTCTTTCCATGGGCCGACACGCCCACAGGTCATGCAGATCGCCAGCCGCTTTTCAAGCAAGGTCTGCTCCCGGAAGTTCAATTTTTCAAATGCCCGCTGCACCTTTTCTGCCTGTATGCCGTTCCAGAGAATGTCCGTATAGTTCCAGCTATCGTCACGGGTAACGTCCTCATCTGTTTCCTCGCCGTCCTCGTCTGTCACATAGAATGGCTGCTGATTGCGGATGCCACGGACAACTTTCAGATATTCTTCCGCAAGGGAGATCACAGTTATATTTCTTGGCAAATTCGCTGACTGAATCCTTGGTGTTATGATACAGCCATGCCATTGACCGCACCATTTTGTAATTGGTCAGAGAGGACACTGACCATTTTTCTTCGCCCATGCGGAAACGGAGTATAGCGTCCCGGATGAACGGAAAAATGTATGTAGCGTATTCCGCACCCTTGGCAGGATCATAGTCCATCAGCTTTTGGAGCATTTGTTCCCGGCAGGAGAGCTTTATATCTATAAAACGGTCTGTGTCGTACAGATCGCCGCCATCCACACCGAGAAAGCCCTTGATGCGCTTGTTGAGCTGCGGTTCGTAGTGGTGTAGGAAGAATGAGAAATACTTCAAGTCTTTTTCCTGTAGGGTAGACAGGATGTACTCATTCATACCGTCCACCGCTGGCGGTTCCGGTTTAAGTTGGAAGATGCGCTCTGCCACATAGGGAATGATACCATCACCGTGCGGATTGACAGGATATTTCGGTATGTATCCGATCATGTTCCACGAAAATCATTCAGCATAAGCGCACCTCCCTAATAAAATCTCAAATTCCTAATTCATTACCTGTTGCTTAAGCATCAAATGTCCGACTAACACTCCCGTCATCATTTTCAAACATTTCGCCCAATACCGCAAAAGCCTCGCTCAGAGGAATTGCCTTTGATGTCCAGTTTTTCAGAGTAAATAGGTTAGAAGACTCATCAAATACATCAAATTCATCTGTTCCATCAGTGATTTTCTTCAAATAAAGCATTTCTATCAAATACAAAGCTCCCAAGATATTTAGTACATTTTCCTGCTTTGCTTGTTTCAACTGCTCATAGCGGTTATGCTTGACATCCGTAAAAGCACCCACCATTGTAACGACTGTCCGGGCTGGTTAATATCCCAGTTCATAAACGGCTGTATTTCGATATCGTACTCCTGCACGCTGATTTTTTTGGTTTTTTATATCCGGTGTGTTGGTTAAAATATGCTGTGCATAGTCGGCAATCGTTTTTCGATCCGTTGTATTAAAACCGCAAAACTCTTTGAACACAGTATCCAACTCTGCGCCTATGGCTTGAATTAAAGGGCATATCCGTTAGAAAATGCATCGAAATTATCCTTATGCAGTTCTACAAACTCTATCGATTCAACAAAACGCCTTTCGAGGCATTAAATAGTATTTCCAATGATTCTGACTAAGTTCTTTTCTATTCATATCCTGTCCCTTTCTTCTGTATCTTTGCACTTGCTTCTTTTTTCAAAGCTACCTGTCCCATTTCTTTTTCATAATCGCCCTTGGCATAGGCTACGTTGCTCAATGCCCGGAGCATCTTATCTTTTGCCAGTTTCTTCATAGTCTCTGCAAGATCAGCGTCCAGAGTACCACGCTTCACATAACGATTTATGGTATTCAGCCGTTTCTCATAAATCTGCTTCAGCGGATGATCGTCCGCAAGTTCTCGCTGTTCTCTACCTTTCAGATTACCGATCTGACGGCAAGTGCGGTGCAGCTTGTCCCCCGGTGCATAGCCACCGCAGTATTTGGTGTGCCTTGCGTTGGTGGTCAGAAACCACTTGCCGCAGATCCGGCATTTCTTCGGTGCATGACCAACACATAAGCCCTCAAAGATCAGACCGGAACATCCCTACAAAGGATACATAGTGCATCCGCTTGACCAGCTTCGCAACTTTTTCGCCGGGACGGATGACGGATACATACTGAACGGAATTGTTCAGGGTAGACATCCAGGCATTGCCTTCCGTGATGGAAAACTCCGGCGGGAAATAGCTGCCGAACATTTTTGCAAAACCCTCTGCGGTGCGGTCTGCTTCGTTGCCCTCTGTTTTTCTGCAAAATCAAGCATGGCCGTTTGGTATTCCCCAAGGGGTATGCCAGATGCCCGAAAACTGCGGTATAGCGTTGGAGCATCATCGCATCGGTAAAGTTCTGGATTTCTTCAAATTGCAAAGAATTGGTTGCGGCTTTTATGGCAAACTCCACATATTTCAGCGCATTGTCCACAGTAAAGACTTTTTCAATCCGTTCTCTGTGCTTTGAGATATTCATATAGGAGAACGGCGGTGTTTGACTGAGAATATCAAGCATCGTCAGAGCAGCTTCCTTTGCAATGGGACAGAGTGCAGAAGCATCCTGTCCGGCGTTTAATATTCAAGCAGCAGATTGATTTTCTCGCATTGCTCGTTTATTTTTGCAATGGTATTCACAGGAACATTCAGTGCATCACAGGCAAGCGTACCGACAGGAAATGTTTTGCTCTCATATATGACCGTATCCTGCCAGAAATCCAATGTCATCAATTCTTGATTCATGCTTGCCCTCCTGTCCTGTTTTTTCATTTTTCTAATTATATCATGTAAATGTAAAGAAATCTACGTCCTCAGATAAGTTGTCCTGTTTTTGAAACAGGATTGTCCTATCATTAGCCTGTTTTTGAAAATCCGTCATAACCATAATAGAAGGGCGAGAGCACCTGCCAATCACGGCAGGTGCTTCGTGCTTCAGAATATTATGAACGGAGGGTTTTCTATGACAATCTATGAAACCATCAAGGCGGCAATCAGCGCCAAACAAGCCGCCGAACACTACGGCTGAAAGTGAGCCACAACGGCATGGCTTGCTGCCCGTTCCACAATGACCGACATCCGAGCTTGAAGCTGAACGGGACTATTTCTTTTGCTTCGGCTGCGGAGCCAAGGGGATGTGATCGACTTTGTGGCAAGGCTGTTCAATCTGAGCGGCTATGAAGCAGCGCAAAACTGGCTGCGGACTTTGGGCTTGACCCGAAACCGCCTACTGCTGTTGCCTTGCCCAAAGCCCTACATCCGTCAGTTCAGGAGGATGAAATGCTGTGCTTCCGGGTGCTGACGGACTATCTGCATCTGCTGGAAGATTGGAAAGTGAGGTATGCCCCGAAAACACCGGACGATGCTTTGGATGACCGTTTCGTGGAAGCCTGCCAGATGATTGATTATATCGAATATCTGGCAGATATTTTACAGTCGGTGATTTAGAAGAACGGGTTGCCGTGGTGGACGAGCTGATGAAGGAGGGCAAGATTGCTTTCCTTCGGGACTATGTGGCACGGAAACGAAAGGAGGGTTGTCCCATGGGGAAGAAAGGTAAAATGCCGGATATGAATCTGCCGATCTGGTTTGACGGGCAGAACATCAACGAAGCTCTGTTCTGTGAAGAATTTCTGCATGAGCGCAGGATCATCTTTGCAAACGGAGCTTTTACGCCCGATGGTCGAGTGACGGACGATCTCCCTCTGCGTGGGAGATTTACGACAAGCTGAAATTCTGTGCCGTGAACAATATCCCCGGAAGATCACCAACATTCTGGAAGTGCTGAAACTGGAAGCGCAAGTGCCTGACTTCCCACCGGAGCAGGATCGTATCCATGTGTCCAACGGTACGCTACTGCTGAACGGCACATTTACCGAGGGCAGACCGGCTATCGTGCGGAGCCGTCTGCCTGTTGCCTACAATCCCGATGCTCATGCGCCTGTTATCTGGCTGAACTTTCTGGATGGGCTGCTCTACGCCGAGGACATTCCCTCCTTGCAGGAGTTTATCGGCTACTGCCTGATTCCATCCAACAAGGGACAGCGCATGATGGTGATTAAAGAAACGGCGGCGAGGGCAAATCTCAAATCGGTGCGGTGCTTTCGGCAATCTTTGGCACGAATATGAAGACGGCAGCATCGGAAAGATTTCCGAAAACCGCTTTGCCCGTGCCGATCTGGAACATATCCTCTTGTGCGTGGATGATGATATGCGGATGGAAGCTCTGCGCCAGACCAACTATGTGAAATCCATCGTGACAGCACAGGGCAAGATGGATTTGGAACGCAAGGGCAAGCAGAGTTATCAGGGCTGGATGTTCGCCCGGCTGCTTGCGTTCAGCAACGGCGATTTGCAAGCTCTTTATGATCGCAGTGACGGATTTTATCGCAGACAGCTTGTGCTGACCACCAAGGAAAAGCCTGTGGATAGAGCTGATGATCCGGACCTTGCGGAAGATGAAAGCCGAAGCCGAGGGCATCTTCCTGTGGGCATTGGAGGGATTGCAGCGGCTTGTTGCCAACAACTTTAAGTTTACGGAAAGTGACCGCATCCGTGCAAACCGGGAAGCGGTCAAGCGTGACAAATAACAACATTTTGACTTCTTGGATTCCGATGGATACATCCGACGCAAAGCGGATGCATCCATCAGTTCAGGACTTTTACGCTATCTATCGCCTGTGGTGCGAGGAAAACTCCCTCGCCCCTCTGAAATCCCGCAGCTTCAGCGACGCTATGGTTGCCAATGCGAAGAAATTCAACTTGGAGCATTGCAACAACATCACCAACTCTGCCGGGCGGCGGGTATGGGGATTTATGGGAGTGGAAGCAGTGGCACGACCTAATATAAATGGGTTTTATGACGTTTCGCCATGTACGTACGTACCGGAGGAATGGCAGGACTGATTCCAGACGTCCTTTTTGGTACGTATATACGCAGCATTTTGCCCGTTGTTCTCTATTTATAGAAACAATCAGCGGTCAGAACTGACCTGTTTTCGGGCATTGAAAATCAATGGTAATGAAAACAGCAAAGTTTTTGACCGCAGGACGAAATCATTTCACCAAATCGTGCTTCTCCAAACCATGCACCCAGTTCACGGAACAGTAGGTGTTTTCACTGTTCAGAGCTAAACCACACGGAACAGCAAAGTGGGATATATGCCTATATGGACAGTGTATCGCACTCCACAAAATAAAGCGATTTTGGAGAAAGCGGATTTTCACTGTTTGGTGCATCTGCTCCGCTTTAGGGAGTAGCCTTTGCACTAAACCACAAATCAAAATTATGGAGGAATTTTCAATATGAATGTACGAAACGAAATCAAGGCACAGATCATCCGTGCCGGAATGACCATGCAGGAAGTGGTTGACCTGCTCTCGGACGAATACGGTTGGAGCGACAGCGTTTCAACCTGTCCGCAAAATTACAGCGGGAAAGCATCCGATACAAGGAGTATTGGAACTTGCCGATGTGCTGGGATACGACATCGTATGGCAGCAAAGACGGGAGAAATGCCCCGGCAACATCCCCTCGCATCTCCCGTCCCCATAGGCGCACTGCAGTGCTGCCTATGGATGGCAGTGAAAGATACGGTTTTCACTGCCGCCGTCTGCAAGAGTCGGTTTCGCAAAACGGCTTGATGCAGACGGGCTGACCATAGGAAAAGTTGCAGACATTTTCGCCTTGGTCAGCAGAGGTCGCCACAGCGACCGCACTCCCCTCAGGAGAGCCCTCGGAGAGCCGGCACTTTGCAGCCAGTATGGATGAAAGTGTTATAGTGGGTTATTACACTTTGAAAAGTGCCGCTCCGTAACTCCCGCTGTCTGCAAATCTCAAAGAAAGGACAAAAAATCTATGGCAAGAAATGATGGAATAGACCGCACCGTAGCCCGGAATCAGGACTTGGAAACACCGGAAGATGTGGCAAAAATACAGGAACACAATGAGCGTGAAAAGGATAGCTACAGCAATCAGGACATCGTGCCGGAGCGCACGACCCTGAATGTCCATTTCAAAGCTCCACCGATGATTATGTGAAAATGTTTGAGCAGATGGAACAGGATGGCGTGATCTCCACCAGAGGTCTGAAGCCGGATGCCATCAAATACGGCGAGTTGGTTTTTGATGTGAACTCCGCTTATTTTTACAACCACGGCGGCTATGAATTTGCAAAACAATTTTATGCCGATGCCTATAAAGCCGCTGTGGAGATCGTGGGCGGTGAGCAGTATATCCTCTCCGCTGTGATGCACGCCGATGAGCGAAACCGGGCAATGTCCGAAGCTCTGGGCGAGGATGTGTACCACTACCACCTCCATGTGGTTTATATCCCGGTGGTAGAGAAGCAGATCCTTTGGTCGAAGCGGTGCAAGGATGAATCCCTCCGGGGAACCGTAAAGGAAACGATCATGCAGGTCAGCCGCAGTAAGAAATGGGATTCAAGCCGGTACTTGACGAGGACGGCAATCCGATGTTGAATGCAAAAGGGAAAAAGATTTTGAAGTCGTCCTACAGTGTGTTGCAGGATGACTTTTTTCATTTCATGCGAGCTGCCGGATATACCGATGTGGAGCGTGGAGGCGTGGCAGCACCGAGGAACATCTGACGGTGACACAGTTCAAGGTACAGGCAGAACAGCAGCGTTTGGAAGCTGTGACCGGACAGGTGGCACAGGCGGAGCAGAGTTTGGAGGATGCCAAGTCTGCCACGGAAAAGCAGAAAAAGAAGCTGGAAGCTCTGCAAAAGGAAACCAGGACAGCAAAGACCATTGCGCTGACGGTGCAGGACATTGAAGCAATGGGCAAGAAAGCCACATTCGGAAACAATATCACGCTGACACCGGATGAATGCGACACGCTCAAACGCTATGCGGTCAACGGCATTATCGCCAATGCCGACAATAAGCGTCTGAAAGAAAAACTGGCTTCCGCAGAAAAGACGGTTTCCATCTGGAAGCAGCGGTATGAAGCGGTAAACAAAAAATATATGGAACTTAAACAGAAGCCCAACCCTTTCTGGATGCACTGGAAATCGCATCCGAAAGAGTTCGGGCTTTATTTCTACCGTCCTCGTCAGAGGAGGAAACACAGGAACACAAAGCACCTGTCCGCAAGCGTAGACAGGACATGGAAATTTGATGGAGGTAACTGCCTATTGAAGAAATATTATGAAGATGCAAAATATAATGCGGCATTTGTCCGCTGTGTGGATGTTATGAGCCAGATGCTCCAGAAATATGGACATCAGGTTTTGGATAAACTGGAACAGGATGCCCCTCAGAAAGTGGAGCATTCAGAGAAGAAATCAAGCGCAGCCTTTGACGAATAAAGCTGCGTAAAATTTACAATTTACACGTTGCGTATTTGCTGTGGCTATGCTATAATGATTACGCAACGTGTGTTTTATTGGATTGTAAGAACAGAATTATCAAGTTGCGGGAAAGTACAGGACTGATTTTTGCAAGCTCGTCCATATCCCTTACCGTACTATGACCGAGTGGGAATTGGATAACCGCCATGCACCGGATTATGTGCTGTGGCTTTTGGAGTATTATATCCGCAACGAAGGACTTATGGTAAAAGAAATGAACGAGGGAGGTGGCGATTCTGATTAAATGCTATCTTTATACAAGAGTGTCCACCTCTATGCAGGTTGACGGGTACAGCTTGGATGCCCAGCGTGACAAGCTGCGGAAGTATGCGGCATACGAAGATATGGTTATTGCCGGGGAGTATTCTGACGAGGGATTTTCCGGAAAGAACATCCAAGGGCGGCAGGACTTCCAACGGATGCTGAACGACATCAGGACGGTAAAGACGGCGTTTCCTGTGCTTGTCTTTAAGCTCTCCCGATTTGGCAGAAATGCAGCCGATGTTCTGAACTCTTTGCAGCTCATGCAGGATTGACAACCTGGAAAAGCTGATGATCTCCGTGCTGTCTGCGGTGGCAGAGATTGAGCGAGAGAATATCCGCACACAGACAATGGCAGGACGGTAGCAAAAGGCTCGTGAGGGTAAGTGGAACGGCGGTTTTGCTCCCTATGGATATAAGCTGGAAAACGGAAATCTTGTCATTGCGGAGGATGAAGTAGAAGTAATCCGTGTCATTTATGACCGCTACATCCATACCAACGAGGGAGTTGCCGGGTAGCCAAATATCTGAACCGCAATGGTTTTATAAAGAAACTGCGGCAGAACAATACCATCCCCGGATTTTCAAGAAACTTCGTGCAAGATGTGCTGGACAATCCTGTTTATATGGGTAAAATAGCCTACGGCAGACGGAGAACCGAAAAGAAACAGGGAACAAGAAACGAGATGCACATAGTCGAACAATCGGAGTTCCCCGTTTATGAGGGTCAGCACGAAGCCATCATTTCCGAAGAAGATTGGTATCTGGCACAGGAAAAACGCAAGCTCAATTCCTTTAAGCGGGAAAAGATTAACAATCCAGACCATGCACACATCCTGTCCGGTATCCTGAAATGCCCATGCTGCGGCAAAGTATGTACGGAAATATTGCCAAGGCACACAGTAAGGACAAAGAAAACCGGTATTATTACTACTGCAAAAATACGGTTACGCCTACCGGACATGAGTGCCGCTTCCGGCTCAATATCGAACAGACAGAGATCAACAAATTTGTGGCGAAGGTCATTTCCGCTATGGTCAGCAATCCCCGATTTATAGAAGCAATTCAAGCGAAAATTGGAACGGCGGTTGATACAGAGGATATGGAAAAGCAGATCGCCGTTCTGCAAGGACAGCTAAAGCAAGCCTTTGGAACGAAAAGCCGCTTGGAGCGCCAGATGGATACTTTGGACATCAACGATGCCCACTATGACAGAAAAATTTTGGATTTGCAGCGCCGATATGATGAACAGTATGATACGATAGAAGAAATCGAAGTTCAGATTGGCGAATTGCAAAGTCAGATACGCAGCATCCAGCAGGAGAAAATCTCCGGCGATAACATTTATCGGCTCTTACTGGCATTTGATGAAGTCTACCATTCCGCAACGGAAGCAGAACAGAAAGAGTTTATGAAAGCCTTTATCGAGCGAATTGAGATGTTCCCGGAAAAGAGGAAAGACGGTAGCTGGATAAGGAAGATTGTTTTCAACTTCCCTGTGCCTGTTGATGGCGAGGAAGTGAAAGAACTTCCCTTGGAAACTGAAACAACCGTCGAGACGGTAGTTCTTTTGTCCCACAAAAAAGCCGACAGTTATATCCACATTGATGTGGAGTTTGGAGAGGGCGAGGGCAAGATTCCGGTAGATAGTATTGCTAAAAGAGCCGAAGCGTACAAGCCCAAAGAAAAAGTGACCTACAAAATGATTAAGGAGTACATAGAAGCGAAATACGGCTTCAAGGTACATACCGCATATATCGCAGAGGTAAAGCGAAATTTGGGATTGCCGATGTATGATGCTCCTAATGCGGTAGAAGAATTGAAACAGCCGAGGAAACATCCGACACCAGAAAAGGTAGAAGCAATCAAAGATGCACTTCGTTATTTTGCAGTGATATAAAACTTTACTTACAATCGAATATTTCTTACATAGCCGTTTATTCATTTATTTGAGTAAGCGGCTTTTTTCATCCCTATTTTTCGGAATAGGGATATTTTTTGTAGAAGGAGGAGGTTTATTTGAACACGCAAATCATCGCCATCGCCAACCAGAAAGGCGGCGTTGGCAAAACAACAACCTGTGCGAACTTGGGAATAGGTCTGGCACAGGCCGGAAAGAAAGTGCTTCTGATCGACGGGGACCCACAAGGAAGCCTGACAATCAGCTTGGAAATCCGCAACCAGACAAGCTGCCATTTACACTGTCGGATGCAATGGGCAAAATTCTGATGGATCAGCCTATACGCCCCGGAGAAGGTATTCTGCATCATGCAGAAGGCGTTGACCTGATGCCTGCGGATATTCAGCTTTCCGGTATGGAGGTTTCTTTGGTGAACGCCATGAGCCGTGAAACGATTTTACGGCAATACCTGGACACACTGAAGGGACAATATTCCCATATCCTGATTGACTGTCAGCCTTCGTTGGGGATGCTTACGGTCAATGCGCTGGCGGCTGCGAATAGGATCATCATTCCCGTTCAGGCAGAGTATCTGCCCGCTAAAGGGCTGGAACAGCTGCTCTCCACGGTAAACAAGGTAAAGAGGCAAATCAACCCCAAGCTCCAGATTGACGGTATCCTGCTGACGATGGTGGACAGCCGAACCAACTTTGCCAAAGAGATTTCCGCGCTCCTGCGGGAGACCTATGGCAGCAAGATCAAAGTATTCGGCACAGAGATCCCCCATTCTGTCCGTGCAAAGGAAATCAGCGCAGAGGGAAAAAGTATTTTCGCCCATGACCCTGGCGGCAAGGTGGCAGAGGGGTATCGAAATCTGACGAAGGAGGTGTTGAAACTTGAAAAGCAGCGCGAAAAAAATAGAGCTGGCCTCGGTAGATGATCTGTTCTCCACCGAAGAAGGCCGTCAGGATGCAAAGCTGGAAAAGATTCAGGAGATTCCGCTGTCTGAACTGCATCCCTTTAAGAACCACCCATTCAAAGTCAAGGATGACGAAGCAATGATGGAAACCGCAGACAGTATCAAACAGTATGGTGTGCTGGTTCCTGCGATTGCCCGCCCTGACCCGGAGGGTGGTTATGAACTGGTGGCCGGACACAGGCGGCACAGAGCCAGTGAGCTGGCAGAAAAGGAGACCATGCCGGTCATTGTTCGGGATTTAGATGATGATGCCGCCACGATCATTATGGTTGACAGCAATCTGCAACGCGAAAGTCTCCTCCCAAGTGAAAGAGCCTTTGCTTACAAGATGAAACTGGATGCCATGAAAAGACAGGCTGGCAGACCGAGTAAAGAAAATGTGTCCCAAGTTGGGACACAAAAGCGATCAGACCAGTTGCTTGCTGAACAGGTGGGGCAAAGTCGAAATCAAGTTCAGCGCTATATCCGTCTGACAGAGCTGATTCCTGAATTGATGGATATGGTGGATGAAAAGAAAATTGCCTTAAATCCTGCCTATGAACTGTCCTTTCTCAAAAAGGAGGAACAGGTAGACCTGTTGGACGCGATGGACAGCGAACAGGCTACCCCTTCTCTTTCTCAAGCCCAGCGGCTTAAAAAATACAGTCAGGAGGGGCATCTGACCCTCGATATGATGCGTGTCATCATGTGTGAGAAAAGAAAGCGATCTGGACCGAGTGACATTTACCTCTGACACCTTGCGGAAGTATTTTCCTAAAAGCTATACGCCCCAGCGGATGCAGGAGACCATTATCAAGCTATTGGAACAATGGCAGCGTAAACGTCAGAGAGACCAGGAGCGATGAAAGGAGCCGCCTATGAAAGATATTTCAGCCCGTGAGCTGAAAGGACACAACATTCTCGCCGTAGAGAGGTTTTGGGATAACACCCGCTGGATGATTGAGTTTTCCGTCCTGCGTCCCAGCACAGTTTACGGCAGCCCCGGAGAGGAAATGCGGCTGTTTTTGACTGAGGACGGTTATCAGGCCGCCCTGCAAAGCCAGCAGCGCCGGGAGATCAAAATCAAAAGGTACGCCCGTGTAATTGAGGGTCATGTCTTGGATGTAAAGAAAAAACGGAGAAAATAAGATGTTTAGAGAAAAAGAAATTTGCAATGCCATCAGGACGGCGTATCTTTATCTTTTCCCCGACAAAAAGGAGCGGAAAAGGGCGCTCTCCAGATTGAACATGGAACTTGTGGCGCAGTCTGTCCGCTATCGTGGGGAAAGTGTCCTTGCTTACCAGACCGCGGGAAACCATGAGTGTTCCTTGAACTACTATGGGCCAGAGTTGTTTCCACAGCGGGGATTTTGCATTTACCAAAAAACTATCCAGAGTCATTCTACGCAGGTGGATGCTTCTTGCATCCGGGAACTATGGCTCTTGGAGGACGGGCGGTTTGTGGATGTCTCCTGCGTGAATACGAAATACCGTTCGGCGTATGAAAGGTTTTCTACCTGTTACCGTACTATCCATCATATCGTCAGGGAGCGGGACTGGCAGGACTATCCAGCGGAGGAGGTTGCCGACGCCTTTGAGGACATCAGCCGCTATCCCTTTGATGGGAGACCAGGAGTTTTCTATGAAGTTTGAGCCGCGTCTTTACTGACAGCGGCTTTTGTTATTTCCCTGACCACAGGAAGGAGAAGTGAATGGCAGTCTACCGCGTACAACGGACGCGATTACACCGTTATGTCAAATTATCATCTGAAGGATAAGGGGCTGACCTTAAAGTCTAAGGGTCTGCTCTCCATGATCCTGTCGCTCCCAGAGGAGTGGAATTACACTACAAGAGGGCTTGCTTCCATCTGTAAGGAGGGTGTGGACGCCATTGGCTCTGCGCTCAAAGAGTTGGAAACAGCTGGCTATATTGTCCGCAGGCAGCTTCGCGGTGCGAATGGCCGTATTACTGATACCGAGTACATCATTTATGAGCAGCCACAGCCAAAGAAGCTGGATATGCTGCCGTCAGATGTGGTTTCACCAGATACGGAAAACCCGGATATGGTAAAACCGGATACGGAAAAGCCCGCAGAATTAAATATAGAGAAATCAAATACAGAAAAATCAATTACTTATGGATCAAGTACCGATTCCATTCCCTTCCGGGAAACAGCGGCGGCAAGACCGCCGGAACGGAAAGGAAGAGATGCGATGTCTGTCACAGAGATAGAAAATTATCGGGAATTGATTTTGGAGAATATCGAGTATGACTGTCTGAAGCAGCGTTATCCTCTCTACCTGGATGACCTGAATGAGATCGTAGAGCTGTTGGTAGAAACGGTCTGTGCCAGACGAAAGACCACCCGGATCTCTGGGGCAGACTTTCCTCTGAGATCGTGCGTTCCCGTTTTGAAACTGGACAGTTCCACATTGAGTTTGTCATGGACTGTCTGCAAAAGAACACCACCGAGGTACGCAACATGAAGCAGTACCTGCTTGCGGTGCTGTTCAATGCGCCTACCACCATGAATAATCACTTCACTTCATTGGTCAACCACGATATGCACGCAGGCGGCTGGTAAAGGCCGCCTTTATCATGCCAAAGGAGGCACGACATGAACCAGATGGAAATTTTCAAAACCCGGAGTTTGGCGGTATCCGGGTCATCGAAGAAACGGCAAATACCTGTTCTGCGGAACGGATGTGGCCGCTGCGCTGGGTACAGCAATTCCCGCGATGCAATTATCCGCCATTGTAGGTATGTCGTGAAACGCGACGCACCTCACCCACAAAGCCCGACCGCAAAATCAGTATGACTTTTATCCCCGAAGGAGATTTGTACCGCCTGATTGTTCACAGCAAATTGCCATCGGCAGAACAGTTTGAACAGTGGGTATTCGATGAGGTTCTGCCTACCATTCCGCAAGCACGGGGCCTATCTCACAAGAGCTTTGGGAGGTAGCTACTTCCCCGGAGGCTCTGATGAAGCTCTGCTCAGACTTGTTGGCTGAGCGTGAAGCAAATATTTCTCTGCGTAAGGAAAATGCACAGCTGGAGGGCAAAGCCGCTTTCTATGACCTGTTCATCGACTTAAAGCACAGCACCAATCTCAGGACAACCGCCAAAGAGTTGGATGTCCCGGAGCGCCAGTTTGTTCGGTTTCTGATAGAACGACGGTTTGTGTACCGCACAGCATCCGGCAATGTGCTGCCCTATGCCAATGTGAAAATACGGGCTGTTCTGTGTGAAGACTACTGCAATCACGGGCATACCGGCTCCTACACGCTGGTTACGCCAAGGGAAAGCTCTACTTTGCTCAGCTGCGGGAGATGATCTTGCTGGTCTCATAAGAATGGAAAGGAAGTGGGTTTTATGCAGGAAGGCAAAACAATCGGGCAGCTGATGGAAATGCGCCAGAAAGCCGGGGCGCAGAACTATCACTGTCATGACTACATGGATCTCCAGCGATTTACGGAGAACACCCGGCACATGATTATTTTTGATGTACTGACGCATGACTCCCCGGTTGGCTGGAAAGGAGAACGCACCCGCCTGTTTTTGTCAGATATAGGCTATGAAAAAGCTCTGGACAGTCAGGCAAATGGGCAGATCAAGATTCTCAGCCATGCAAAGGTCAGAAATGGAGATTTGTTTTATGACCACAAAGAACAGATACGATAGGAGGAATCCGATATGAATGAGGAAAAGAAAGTACCCTTTAAGTGGGAATATGGGGAAGAAACCATATCGCTGCAACTTGGAATGTATGCGAATAATCAGCGGCTTTATATCGGCATGATTACCCATACAGAAGATGGAGCAGAGGCGTTTGCAGATATGACGGTGAACCTACCAGGATATTCCCTGGACCCCGGAGAGGCGTTTATTTCCGGTGACATCAGCAAGGACCTGCTGCGATTCATCAAAGAGAACAAGTTGGGGAAGGTGCTTCCCTATCAGGTGCAGTCCGGTTATGGAAAATATTCTGCCGTTGCCTTTGATCTGGAGAAGTTGAAGGCATTTGACCCCAAAGGTGTGGCAGAGTTTCGGGAAGAGTGGAATCTGCCGGATAAGAAGCCGGTAAAGAAAAAGAACCGCGGGATGGAGCGATGAAGAAATATTTTCTCCGGCGGCTGGTGGTCCCGCCTTAGAAAGAAGTGCACCACCCCTGCGCATTTTGTGGAAAGGAGGCGATGAAAATGCAGGAAGAAGTGGAAAACAGGACTTTAACACTGGTTGTCAGTGGAACAAAGTTCACCGGCAGGCTGCTCAAAGCCGCCATCAGCAAGTACATGGCCCACTGCAAGGAAAAGAAGCTGCAAAAGCAGAGAAGCCGTGACGCTCCTGTGACACCCCACGGCAAACAGACCGTCAAGCAGATCATTGGTCAGAATCAGGGGATCCACAGCAGCAAGGTCAGCGTTGCCATCCGTCGAGGTCTGCGGAATATGCGCCGCTGCTATGATGGCCTTTTTCAAACAGAGTGAGGGCGTGCCTATGCAGACCATCAATCTCAAACAATATTATCCATTTTGCAAAGAGGACATTTTTGTGGAGGTGTCCGATGAGATCGTCGAAGCGTTTCTTCTGGACAAGAGAGCCGAGGCCGCCAGAGATCGCAAGATGTTCCGGTATAAGGCGTTTTATTCCCTCGATTGTAACGATGGAATCGAAAATGCCGCCATCGGCTGGGCGCAGCCATCGCCGGAAGACTACCTGATAGAAAAAGAAGAATTAGCCGAATACGAAGAATTGATACGGCGATTGTACGAAGCCATTTCTTCCCTGCCGCCTATGCAGGCTCGCCGTGTCCATGCCCGCTATATGCTGGGTATGAAAGTGAAAGATATTGCCGCAATGGATGGTATCACACCATCACAGGCGGGAAAATCCATCCACGCTGCACTGCGGAGGCTGCGCCGGTACTTTGCTCGACAGAAATGGACGGTCAATCTATGAGTATTTTCAAAGAAAGAGGTGCCTGACATGAACGAAAAAATTACAGCCCACCCCCAAAAAGAAGAACGGGAGAAAGTCCTGAAGGAGATCCGGCAGCTTGAAAACCGCAAGAAGATTTTAGAGAACAAGCAGCGGAATGAAGAACGCAGGGTTCGCACCCGCCGCCTGATTGAGCGCGGAGCCATTTTGGAGGTTTTTCCGCTGGCTCCCAACCTTTCCGGCGCAGAGGTCAAAGCATTTTTGATTGCCCTGTCCCATCTTCCGGGGGCTGCGGAATTGACTGCAAACCTGTCAAAATCCGGGGATACGCCATAAGTCCCTTGTTTACAAGGGCGCACTTATACACCGTTGCCGGTGCTGTGCGCCCTGCCGGGGGCGTTGCGTACTTCGTCCGCGATGGGAAGCTACGCTCCCCAAACCCCTTGTGCGCTCTGCGCAGCCAAACACCCGCTTTGCGTTTGTCCGGCTCCACAGAGCCTGTTATCCCTCACTGAAAGGAGGTGTTCCCCATAGATTTCTGTCATATCCCCGTCAGTATCATCAAGCGCAGCGCAGGCCGTTCTGCCGTTGCCGCAGCTGCTTACCGCAGCGGAACCAAGCTGACAAATGAATGGGACGGCATGACCCACGACTACACCCGGAAAGGCGGCATTGTCCATGCGGAGATCATGCTTCCTGCCCACGCCCCGCCGGAATTTGCAGACCGTTCTATCCTCTGGAACAGCGTGGAGCAAATCGAGAAAAAGGGACAGCCAGCTTGCCCGTGAGATCGAGGCAGCTCTGCCCCGTGAACTGTCCGGTGAACAGCAGCTTGCCCTTGTGCGCACCTATGTGAAGGACAACTTTGTAGACAAAGGAATGTGTGCTGACTTTGCTATCCATGACAAGGGAACCGGCAACCCTCATGTCCATATCATGCTGACGCTCCGGCCTCTGAAGAAAATGGACAGTGGGGCGCAAAGTGCCGCAAGGCATACGATCTGGACGAGAATGGACAGCGTATCCCGGATGGGAAAGGCGGCTGGAAAAATCACAGAGAGGATACGACCAACTGGAACGATAAAGGAAATGTGGAGATTTGGCGGGCAGCGTGGGCGGCCTACACCAATCGGGCGCTGGAATCTGCCGGCAGACCGGAGCGCATTGACCACCGCAGCTACAAGCGGCAGGGCATTGATAAGATTCCCTCTGTCCATCTGGGGCCAGCCGCCAGCCAAATGGAAAAGCGCGGCATCCGCACCGACAAGGGAGAAGTAAACCGGCAGATTGCCGCTGACAACAAGCTGCTGAAAGAAATCAAAGCCCGCATTACCCGTCTTTATCGCTGGTCGAAAGATGAAGCGGAAAAACCACAAACACAGCAAAGCAGCTTGACCGCCTTGTGGGAGGCCCAGCAGCAGCTGAACACTTCCCGCACCCGCACCGGCAAAATCCGGGCCTTGCAGGAAAGCGCTGCACTATTCAGCTTTTTGCAGGCAAACGGCATCCAATCTATGCAGCAGCTCCATGAAAAAATCGCTGATATGAACATCCGTTACTATGACCTGCGGGGAAAGATCGTCAAGGCAGAACGCCGGATCGCCGCTCTTACCGAGCGCGGGGAGATGTGGGAACAGTACAATCAGTACAAGTCCATCCACAAACAGCTTGCCAAAGTAAAGCCGGAAAAGCGGGAACAGTTTGAGCAGCGCCACAGCAGGGAACTGATCCTGTATGACGCAGCAGCCCGGTATCTGAAAGAATTGAAAGACAGCGGTGAGGCAATTACCCCGAAGGCATGGCAGCGGGAAATCGACCAGCTGACCGCCGGAAAGCAGACGGACACGCTTTCCATGAAATCCATGCGGGAGGATTTGAAAGCAGTGGAACGGCTCCGCAAAACCGCCGATCAGCTGTCCCGACAGGAAAGGGATAAGTCTCACGACCGTGGGCCGGAGCGGTAAAGGCTACCGCGTTTTGGCGTATCCCTGTCAAGTGCGTCGCGTTTCACGACATACTTTTGCATACAGAAAAACCGCCGTACAGGTTTCCCCATACGGCGGCAGACTGTTTATTTGCCGAACAAATCGCTGTGTGTGCCGGTGCGGGCCAGCGTCAGCACCAGAACATCATCCTCTATGCGATAGACAAGCAGCCAGTCCGGGAGAATATGACATTCCCGATGGCATGCCCAATCGCCGGACAGGTCATGGTCACGGTTTTTATCCGGCAGCGGCTCGCCCATTGCCAGCAATGCTACGACCTGCTCCAGCAGCTCAATCTTCAAGCCACGCTTGATGGCTCGTTTGTAGTCCTTTTTGAAACTGGTCGTGTACTTGACGGTATATTTGGTTTCTTTCATCTTTTCAGGTCAGCAAACAACTCGTCAAGGTCATTGTAGCCCTTTACAGACGGGTCTTTTGCAATCCTTTCCGCTTCCAGCATGGCAGCAACCGTTTCTTTGTTCGGCTGTTCCAGCCTTACTTCAAAGGGAATGCCGCCTTCACGAAGCGACTGGCGCACAAAGATGTTAAACGCCGTAGTCAGGTTCATGCCAAGTTCAGTAAACAGTGCGTCCGCCTGCGCTTTCAAATCTGCGTCCATGCGGATACTGATGTTTGTGGTATTTCCAGCCATACGATCAACCTTTCTGCTGGCAATTATAGTATATGCCATTTGCACGAAGAAAACAATACTTTGCACGAATATTTAAAATAAATTCATTCAAGGAGGTTAGCTACACTATGAAAGAAATCATTTATGAAGAACAACAAGACTGAACCTATCCTTGTCATGGATTACCGCCAGTACCGCAGAGCGCGGAGGCTGGTGCATGAGTGCTGCAACTACATCGACGGAAACTGTATCGCTCTGGACGATGGGGAGGAATGTGTCTGTGTCCAGTCTATTTCCTACTCCCTGTTGTGCAGGTGGTTTCGGACGGCGGTATTGCCGCAGGATAAGGAACTGGAAACGGCGCTGTTCCATCGGCTAAATGCTAAGAAGTGCGCCGTATGCGGGGCGCTGTTTACCCCCGGTTCTAACCGGGCCAAATACTGCCCGGAATGTGCCGTACGCATGAAGCGGATCAACGCCGCAAAGCGCAAGCGGAAACAACGGGAGAAATGTCACGCTTTAGGGGCTGAAAAACCCTTGTAAATCAAGGATTTTTTCGAGGATGTCAAAGGCAGGCTGATAGATTTATCCTCCGACCCCTAAAACGGCCTTAAAATGCGTACAGAATCCCAAGAGAACCCCAAAGGAGGAACCCTATGTCAGACAATCGAAAATATTATTACCTGAAACTCAAAGAAAACTATTTTGACGATGATTCCATCGTGCTGCTGGAAAGTATGCAGGACGGTGTGCTGTATTCCAACATTCTGCTCAAGCTGTATCTGAAATCGCTGAAACATGGCGGACGGCTTCAACTTGACGAGGACATCCCTTACACGGCGCAGATGATTGCCACCATTACCCGCCAGCAGATCGGCACTGTGGAGAGAGCCTTGCAGATCTTTTTGAAGCTGGGTCTTGTGGAGGTGCTGGACAGCGGCACATTCTACATGAGCAACATCGAACTTTTAATCGGCCAGTCCTCTACCGAGGCTGAGCGAAAGCGGGCTGCGAGGCTTCAAAATAAGGCTCTTTCTGCGCTCCAGACAAGTGGCGGACATTTGTCCGACATTCGTCCACCAGAGATAGAGATAGAGTTAGAGAAAGAGATAGAGATAAAGAGAGAGATAGAGAAGGGACACCCCGCCCACGCCTATGGCCGTTACCAGAATGTTTTCCTGACGGACGGGGAACTGGCAGACTTACAGGCCAGCTTTCCCACCGTATGGGGCCAGTACATCGAAAAGCTGTCCGAGTACATGGCCTCTACCGGCAAGCGGTATCAGAGCCATGCCGCGACCATCCGGCGCTGGGCCGGTGAGGACGCGAAGAAAGCAGCCCGCCCACCCGCAACCGGGATTACAGCGTAAAGGAGGATGAAACCGTATGATGGAGATTACCGCAGAAATCCGGGCGCTGATCGACAAGGCAGCCGCCGGTATGGAACTGGCCGGGGACGAGTACATAGACCCGGCAGACGGCCTCATTCACTGTAAAAAGTGCGGCGGCCAGAGGCAGACCGTTGTGCCATGCTTTGGGAAACCCGACTACTTTATGCCGCGCTGCATCTGCCAGTGCCAGCGGGAGGCTGAGGAGCAGCGTAAGGCCGCCGAGGAACGGCAGCGCCGCATGGAGCGTATCAAACGCCGAAAGGCACAGGGCTTGCAAGACCGCTATCTCTATGACTACACCTTTGCCAACGACAACGGCAAAAACCCATTGATGGACAAGGCCCGCGCCTATGTGGAGAACTGGAAGGAGGCATATAAAAACAACACCGGCCTGCTGTTGTTCGGGGATGTGGGAACCGGCAAGTCTTTTTTCGCCGGATGTATTGCCAATGCCTTACTTGACCAGGATGTGCCTGTGCTGATGACGAACTTCCCCACCATCCTGAACCGCCTGACCGGGATGTTTTCCGAGGACAAGGCCGACTTTATCGCCAGCTTTGACGAGTACGACCTGCTTATCATTGACGATCTGGGTGTAGAGCGCAGTACCGAATATGCTATGGAGCAGATGTTTTTCGTCATCGACAGCCGCTATCGCAGCCGCAGGCCCATGATTATCACAACAAACTTGAAACTGTCCGAGCTGAAAAACCCGCCTGATCTGGCCCACGCCCGTATCTATGACCGTATTCTGGAACGGTGTGCGCCGATTCTCTTTGACGGGAAGAATTTCCGGGAAGAAAATGCCGGTGCTACCCGACAGACAGCAAAAGACATTGTAAACAGTAAGCACGACTGATTTTTTACCGGGCGGCACAGACCCGCTCAAAGAAAGGAGCGCCATGAACAAAGAACCCCGTACTATGCAGGCGGCAGACGCCGCTACTGTGTCCAGAGCGCCGGAAAACACGCCAGCGATGGTAAAGAAAATCGGCAAGACAACCTACAAGGTTCATGTCCATTTCAGCAATACCAGCACAGAAACCATGAGCGATAAAATCAAGCGTATGCTCAAAAATGAAATTCAGCAGATGTGACAGACTGATAAACGAAGCCGCCTTGTGCTAAACTGATGATGGTACGCACCAAAATTTTTGTCAAGGAGGACACGAAAATGCTTTACACAGAAAAAGAGAAGCATGAAATTGAACGAGTAAAGGAGATCTTTGAGGAACATCTGCGGCAAAGCCCTGATTTTGAACTGCTCTGGTCGGACAAGGTAGGCTATGTCTGGCTGGCGATTGGCGTCAATCCAGTCTATGTGGATACCGGTATCAGAATCGAATCAGCCGCCGATCTCTGCGGCAGGTGTTTGGATGATGTTGCTACGGATGTTTTATATATGACAGGCAACGATCATGCACTGGAAGCAGCCGATCCGCTGGAATTGGCCGAAATCAAGCGGCGCTGGGAGCCATATATCAACCAGCTGCCAGACTATGCGTATCTCTGCAAAGACCTGCTGAACGGAAAAATGTAATCTATCAAACGAGGTGTCAGGAGCCATACGGTGCTTCTGGCACCTTTTTTGTGGATTTTTTGTGAATTTGATGAAAAAGTCCTTGACAATTTGTCTCTGGAAAAACAGCCAAGTCGATTCTTATTTCCTGTGGTGCGCGCCTTGCCGTATTTGACATTGCAGAGTTGCGCGAGGTCACAGCTTATGACGAGCTGGAGTTGGATACTCTGGGAGACCGGAAAACTGCCCTGTTCCTCATTATGAGTGATACAGATGACAGCTTTAACTTCCTAATCTCCATGTGTTATACCCAGCTTTTCAATCTGCTCTGCAAAAAAGCCGATGATGTGTATGGCGGCAGGCTCCCGGTCCATGTGCGCTGTCTCATTGATGAGTGCGCCAACATCGGCCAGATACCCAAGTTGGAAAAGCTGGTTGCTACCATCCGAAGCCGTGAGATCTCTGCCTGTCTGGTGTTGCAGGCACAGAGTCAGCTCAAGGCGATCTATAAGGACAACGCGGATACCATTATCGGAAACATGGATACTTCCATCTTCCTGGGTGGCAAAGAGCCAACAACGCTGAAAGAGCTGGCGGCTGTTCTGGGAAAGGAGACCATAGACACTTACAACACCGGAGAGAGCCGGGGACGGGAGACCTCCCACTCGCTCAACTATCAGAAATTGGGAAAAGATATGCCATAATTCATGGTGACGAGTTCAGTTGCCTTGAATAACAGATGGACAGGGACACGATCAACTGGATGCGTACAAAATCGAATACAGGAGGTCGATATGGAAGAATTAAAAAAACGTATCCATGATGACAGCAACGGTCTGGACTATGTTCTGGTCGGGGACTACTACATACCAGACCTGAAGCTGCCGGAAGAAAGCCGCACCATCGGGCGGTGGGGCCGGATGCACCAAGTATATCTGCAAGAACACCGACCCGGCCAGTACAACGAATTGCTTCTGTCGGGAAAACTCTGGACGTATCTTGCCGATCTGAACGGGCAGGCCAATGACCGGCTGGTGTGTATCATCTCGCAGATGCAGGCAGCGGAAGGTGTTACTGAGGAACTGAAAGCCCGTGACTGGCTCTGCTGGGTACAATCTATGAACAGCATTCGCAGCCGGGCAGAGGAAATCATTCGCGCTGAGATGATTTATGTTTAAGGAGGTGCCTGTCTATGAGATACCGTATCGAATACGCCGATGGGCGTTATTGTAACTTTGCCAACGGCAGGGCTGAGCTGCTGGAATGGCTGAAACTGCTGAAGCAAGAGGAAATCTCCGACATCCGCAAAGTATATAAAAGCGGCGTGTCAGATTCCGTCCTGGAAACATACCGGAATTATATCCGTCCAGCATAAGGAGGGGCGCTTATGGGTACAGATATAGAAAAATTGGTTGATTTGATGATTCAGGAGCGGAGGCAGGGCCAGTTTGCTAAGTGGCGGGAGGCAGAAACCGGCAAGGAGAAAAAGCTGATTACCTTCGCTTAGAAACCGAGTATGAAAAGCAATCAGCGCATTGTCTGAGGAACAGAAGGAAGCTGTAAGACACTATTGCGATTCCATCTTCGATTCTGGTGCAGAAAGCGAGTGCTTCTTTACCGGCTGGGCCTCAAAGATGGCATCCGTCTCTGGAAGTTTATGAAAAAGCTGATGAAAACGGTCAGCTAACGGATGTATAACCACATATTTTATTCCGCCCACAAACGGGTCGAAAGCCGTCCAACGGTACAGATTGGGCGGCTTTCCTATCTGCGTTTCTTCCGCTTGGGCGCATAGTATGGCTGCGGCTTGGCCTTTCCTCTCATGTTGTTGGGATTTTTGAGCATTTTGGACAGGCTCAGTATCCGCAAAAATGCAGAGAAGTCCTCTGAGGAAATCTTCTCGAAGGGATCTGCAGCCTGTCACAGAATTCGTGGATTACCATTTCCTCGTTGCTGCCTTGCTGCAACGCCTGCTCAAATTTTTCCTTCACATCATCCAGCGTGGGCTGCGGGTCGGCAGTGGTCTTGTCCTTGCGGTGCGCTTCCCGGATGTCCCGGACGATGCTGTCCAGGTCATCGTGCATAACATGGCTGTAAAAATCGCTTTCCTGTACCTGTCCCAGTTCCAGCGTCCTCACATAGAGATCATCTTCTCCAGGCGAATATTTGCTGAGGATACTTTGCCGGGTGGCTTCCATCACCAGATTCATCTGTTCCACCCGCATATTGGCGATCTGGTCGATGCAGATTTCCATATCTATCATCAGACGCCGGAAGTTCGGGTAGCCAGTTCGCAGAGAAGCCGGTTGTTGATTTTGCCACTGCTTAAAAGTTCCACCATATCATCACTCAGATGCAGAGATTGAAGTTCTGTGTTTGGGTGATTTTTATTTTCCGTCAGCCCCATCAGATAGTCAGTGGATACGCCGTAAAAATCCGCCAGTGTCGCAATGGCAAACGGGCTGATGTCCTTGTAGTCATCAGTTTCATACTTTCCCAGCGCAGATTTGGACAGGCCGGTCTGCTCGGCAAGTTGTTCCAGCGTCAGGTGCTTGTCCACCACACGCAGGTCTTTGAGCCGCTCCGGGATTGACAGCTTTGCGTACATCCAAAGCCCCCTCTCATCATTATTTTTTCAGTGATTATCTTCATTATAGCACGATTCCATAAGCGTGGAAATATGAGGATTTCGAGCGTTTTTCCGACGTTTTGGACATACGGGAAAGGGCCTCTTTTTTCGGTAAACTGGTTCTTGCAGACAGGCACAGAACCTTGAAAATCGAATGACCGGCTGCAAGGGGTATGGCCTCCGGGGAAGTGACGCCAGGACAGAAATCGAGCGCACCAAAGAGGCCGATACGCCGGGAAATGTTCCGGGCAGGAGCGGCTTGCAGGCAGACCGGCGGACAGAAACAAGTTTATCACGCGGGGCGCATGGCTCCGCAGCAAAGAAATGGAGGAATTCATTATGACACTGAGTATGAAAGAAAAGAAGATTCTCTACGCTTATATTGCCCCAGCCACCACAACACGGTGACACGGTTGAAATGGCTGACGGCCCTGACCGTTGACCCGGAAGCCAAACGCCGGATGCTGGGGCTGGCCCGGAAGGTGGAGACGGAGGTGGACGAAAGCTGGTACGAGGCATTTTACCACCATCTGCGGATGGAGATGGACGAGTACCGCCGTCTCAAGCGCAGCCTGCGTGTGCTGAAATCTTATACTGACTATGAGGAGGATTTGTATGAGGAAGCTGTCTAAGTATGAGAAGGAAACCATTATCAACTGGAATGAGGCGGAGAACCTTGCCAGCATCTACACATTCAACGCCAGCTTAAAGCGCAGGCTGGCGGAGTTCAGCCGAAAGTATCCGCTTCTGTGCCGGTTGGAACGCAGCACACCAGAGGGCAGCGTGACCTATGTGCTGGACAAGTCCCGGTTGTCGATCCGGCTGGTGCCGCCGTACAGCGAGGAACGGAAAGCCGCCGCAAGGGAGTACGCAAAGGAGCATGGCTTTCAGGTGGTGGGGGCGGAAGAAAAAATCGCCTGAAATCGGGGCATTTACGGAAAAAACGCCGGGTCTGCACCCGGTGTTTTGACCGGCAATCCACGCAGGCATATTCCGTATCCACTCCCTGCCTATGGACGCAAATGTGCGGATACGGAGCCGGTGAAACTGGCGGAAGCCGCTCCTGCGGTGGAAGCCAGATTCGCCGGTGCGGAGTACAGAGGGCAGCCAGCCCTTTGTGCCGGGGTGCAGGGGCGGCAGCGCACTGCTGGGGTCAAGGGGCAACGCCCATTGGGCGGGTACAGGGCGGCAGCGCCTGTGCGGTGTGTAGAGGCGGCGAGCCTTTACTCCGGTGTCCAGAGGTGGAAAACCTCGGCCCAGGGAAAGTTGATGCCTGCGTCAACTTGTACTGGGTATTACCTGACGCAGACTTTCGCAGGATTTGCGGCTTCGCCGCCCCTTCCCCGGCCCCGTAACATCTTCGCAGGAAGGAGGAAAACTGTTTGAAACTGACACGACATAATGGGCGCTCCGGCAAGCATGGCACTTACAATCCCCGTCACAATGACCGCCGGTTCGATGTGGAGAACAGCGAACACATTGACGCTGACCGGGCCAGACAAAATATCTACTGGGACTGCTACCGGGGTTTTACCACCCATGAGTTCCGGGAGAACCCGGAGCAGCCGGATTTCAGCTTTGAGGAAATTGAGCGGATGTTCTACTACGAGCATTACGGCGGCCATGTGGAGGCCCAGAACGCCCGCAATAAGAAAACACGCCACACGGAACGCAACCGTACTGTGGAGGACTTGCTGAAAAATAACAAGACCTGTCCGGAAGAAACGCTCTACCAGATCGGCACGATGGAGCAATCCGTCCCGCCGGAAGTGCTGTTTCAGATTGTCACAGAATTTCAAGAGGAATTTGACCGCCGCTTCGGTTCCCATGTCCATATCATTGATTGGGCGCTTCATCTGGACGAAGCCACGCCCCACATTCATGAGCGGCACGTCTTTGACTGTGAGAACCGCTACGGGAACTGTGTCCCCAACAGGAGAAGGCGCTGGAAGAACTTGGCGTCCCTCTCCCAAAACCGGACAAGCCCAAAGGCCGGAACAATAACCGCAAGCAGACCTTTGATGCCATCTGCCGGACACTGCTTTTTGACATCTGCCGCAGGCATGGTCTGCATCTGGATCAGGAGCCGTCCTACGGCGGGCGGGACTATTTGGAAAAGCAGGATTATATCCTGATGAAGCAGAAGGAGCAGCTTGCGGCGCAGGAACAGAAGCTGGAAGAACTGACGCTCAAAATTGAGGATGTGGAGACGCTGTTAGATGATGTTTCCGATGTGGCCTATGACAAGGCGGTGGAGGTCGTGACCGATACCGTCCGGCAGGAGACGCACAAAGAAGATATTCGTCTGATTGAGGATACGAAAAAAGTGGGTACTTTCGCCGGAGCGCAAGGCCCCGAAAGAAGGAACGTGATTACGCCGCTGCCCGTCTGGATGGGGTCATTACCAAAATCAAAAACGCTATGCAGCACGCTCTGGCAAAAATCCAGCGGACGCTGATGCAGCCGGAGGTCAAGCAGGCCGGGAAGGAGCAGATCAAGAAGAAAGCCAAAGAATCCATTATGGATAAACTGGCAAAGGCAAAAATCAACACTGCCCGGGAGAACCGGGAGCGTTGGGAACGTGAGGGGCGGATTGCCTCTACAAAGAAACAGGATATGGAGTTATGAGGCGTCGGATTTCAGGATTCAGGTGCCTTTTTCTCTGTCTGGAGGTGAGAAAATCGAATGTGTTTGAAGCGGTAAAGCAGGCTGTCCCCACAAGGCAGGCTGCGGAATCTTACGGGGTGCAGGTCGGTAAAAACGGGATGGCCTGCTGTCCCTTCCACGATGACAAGCATCCCAGCATGAAGGTTGACCGCCGGTTCCACTGTTTCGGCTGTCAGGCGGACGGGGATGTGATTGATTTTACCGCCCGTCTGTTTGGTCTGAGCAGTAAGGAGGCGGCGTTGAAACTGGCGGAGGATTTTTCTGTCAGCTATGACGCCAAAGGCCATGACCCGCCCCGCAGAAGGTCGGTCAAGCGAAAAATCAGCGAGGAACTGCGCTACCGGCAGGCGGAGCAGAAATGTTTCCGGGTATTGTGCGATTACCTGCATCTGCTGGAACGCTGGGAGCAGGAATACGCCCCGCAGAACCCGGATGAAGCATGGAATCTGCTGTTCGTGGAGGCCCTGCAAAAGAAATCGTACACGGAGTATCTGCTGGATATTTTCCTGTCCGGCAGCATGGAAGAACGGGCATCCGTTGTCGTCCAGCATGGAAAAGAGGTGAGGAAGATTGAGCAGCGAGTATCAGAGTTTACCGCCAGCCACCCGGCAGGCCGTCATGAGCGCAGCCGCAGCCTTAGCGCCGGAGCAGAGCGTTGACGAGGTGCGGGAAAGCCTTGTCCGTCACGGAAAAAGGCCAGCCCGCCAACACCATCGGCAACTGCCGGACAGTGTTCTGCCATGACCCGCTGCTGCGGGACGCCATCCGGTTAAATCTCCTGACTGACCGGGTGGACATTGTGCGGGATTTGGGCTGGCGCAGGAATACAAGCGCCCTGACGGATACGGACGTGAAGTATCTGCTTCTCTATTTTGAGCAGACCTACGGCCTGACCAGTGAGAAAAAGATGACGGCGGCCCTGTCCATCGTGGCGAATGAAAACTGCTACCATCCCATACAGGACGTGCTGAACGGCCTTGTCTGGGACGGGACGCCCCGCATCCGCTCCTGTCTCCATCATTTCTTAGGTGCAGACGAAAGCGACTATGTGGAGGAAATGTTAAAACACTTCCTGCTGGGGGCTATCCGGCGGGTGTTTTCTACCGGCTGCAAATATGAGGAAATGCTCTGTCTGGTGGGTGGACAGGGGGCTGGAAAGTCCAGCTTCTTCCGGCTGCTGGCAATCCGGGACGAATGGTTTTCCGATGACCTGAAAAAGCTGGACGATGACCGGGTATTCCTAAAGCTGCAAGGCCACTGGATCATTGAGATGTCGGAAATGCTGGCTACCAGCAGCGCCAAAAGCATAGAGGAAATCCGCTCCTTTTATCAGCCGCCAGAAGGAAACCTACCGGACGCCCTACGAGGCCCAGCCCAAAGACCGGCTGCGGCAGTGCGTGTTCGGCGGTTCGTCTAACACGCTGGACTTCCTTCCCCTTGACCGGGCCGGGAACCGGCGGTTCCTTCCGATCATGATATACCCGGAGAATGCGGAGGTTCACATTTTGGAGGACGAGGACGCTTCCAGAGCCTACCTGTTGCAGGTCTGGGCGGAGGCCATGACGATTTACCGCAGCGGCCGCTATTCCATGAAGTTCAGCAAGTCCATCCAGCGCCAGCTGGTGGAGGTGCAGAAGGATTTCATGCCGGAGGACACCGAGGCCGGGCAGATACAGGGCTTTCTGGAACACTACACCGGCAGCATGGTCTGCTCCAAACAGCTTTTTAAGGAGGCACTGGGACACACCTATGACGAGCCGAAGCGGTGGCAGCTTCATAATATCAACGAGATCATGAATACGGTGGTGACGGGCTGGAAGCCGTTCTCTAATCCGAGAATGTTCGCCGGATACGGCAGGCAGAAGGGCTGGGAACGGGACGTTTCCGGCAACGAACTGCCCGGCAACGAAGATGGATTTGTGGAACTGAGCGAGGAAGAATGCCGCCAGTTGGAGCTTCCAAAGGAGTGGATCGCCTGAAAATAGCGGTCTGTTGCCGGGATGGTTGTCACTTTTGCCGGGTTCGTTGCCGGGTTTTTCCCTTTCTGGATACGGGAAAAGCCTGTAAATAAGGTATTTTTATCATTATCTTTATCTCCGGCAACGAAAGCAACGAGATTTTTCAAGAAAATTCACAAAGTAAGATTTGCGGGCCAGACGGTAGTTTACAGGTTTTCAGAGGTTCGTTGCCGGACTTCGTTGCCGGAACTGCCGCTCGGCCTGCCTTTCTATGGAGGTAGCCTATGGAAAAAGCAAAATCAGAAGAATAAAGTCCGTTTTGTGGTGGTGCGGGAGTTCTCCGGGAGAAGTCCATGCGGGAAGCCTTTGAGCAGCTGATCGAGCGCCAGACCTGTGAACACTTCGAGGAATGGCGTCAGCAGCGGGAAGTGGCAGAAAAAGCGGCGTAAAAACGGTTGATTCAGGGACAGGGGCATGGTACTATAATGGTATCGTGTCCCTGTTCATAGAAGGAGAACGCTATGAGCAGGAAAAAACAAGTCTATGAGAAAATCACCGCCTCTCTACTGCCGTATCTCTCTGGATGATGGCGGCGACAATGAGAGCATGAGCATCAGCAACCAGAAACTCATGCTCCGGGACTTTGCAGAAAAGCATGGGATGTTCCAGTATGAGTATTATGTGGATGACGGCTATACGGGCCGCAATTTCAACCGCCCTGCCTTCCAGCGCATGATCGCTGACATTGAGGCGGGGAAAATCGGCTGCGTCATCACGAAAGACCTATCCAGACTTGGTAGGAACTATATCGAAGCTGGAAGCTATATCGAAATCTTTTTCCCAAAACACAATGTACGCTATATCGCCATCACGGACGGCGTGGACAGCCTGACCCGTCAGGAAATGGACATCACGCCCTTTAAGAATATCCTGAATGACATGTACAGCCGGGATATTTCCAAAGGTGCTGGCGGGGCGCATGACCCGTTCCCGGCAGGGAAAGTTCTGCGGCGGACAGCCGCCTCTTGGCCTGATGCGTGACCCGGAGGACAAAGGGCATCTCATCCTTGACCCGGATACTGCGCCGGTGATCCGAAAAATCTATGACCTGGCACTGGATGGCTGGGGCTGTATGCGGATTGCAAAGCAGCTCATGGATGATAAAATTCCTATTACCAGAGTAAAAAGCCATACAGAATGTGACGTGAATTACTATTCATGGGGAAGTGCGAGGATCAGCCATATCCTGCGGAATCCCTTTTATAAGGGCGCACATCTTGTCTGCCGGACACATCAGAAAGGCATCCGCTCCAATACCTATGACATTATCCCTCGTGAGGACTGGGAGGTGATTGAGGGCTGCCACGAAGCGATTGTGACACCGGAGGAATGGGAACAGGTGCAGGAAATCATTGACCGCAGGCCCACCATTATGAAAGGCAACGCCTGCCCCTTCTATAACCTGTTCCACGGGCTTGTCTACTGTGCCACCTGCGGGAAGTCTATGCAGGTGCGGTATGAAAAGGTCGGCAGAACCGGCAAAAACCGTTTCACCGGCGAGATGCGAGAGCCGATTGACAAGGCATACTATATCTGCCAGACCTACAACCGACTGGGTAAGAACGCCTGTACCAGCCACAAGATTGAAGCAAGGGATTTATATAATCTGGTGCTGAAGGATATACAGGAACTGGCGGCGCAGGCCATGAAGGACGCCGATGCGTTCTACCAGCGGCTCAGCAGCCGGATGGAGCGCCGGTATCTGGTGGACGCTTCCCAGACGGAGAAGGAACGGAAACGGTTGGAAGCCCGGAATCAGGAAATTGACGGAATGTTTCTGAGCCTGTACACCGATAAGGCCAAAGGCGTCCTGACCGAGCAGCGGTTTATGAAGCTGACGGCGGCGCTGGAACAGGAGCAGGAAGCCAACCAGAAGCGCCTGCACGATCTGGCGGTGATGCAGAGCCGGGCGGACGCACAGGAAAGCGAAGTCCGCACCTTTATCAAGGAAATCCGGCGCTATGCCACGATTGAGGAACTGGACGAGTCCGTACTGAACCGACTTATCAGCAAGATTTTAATTGGCGAAGTCAAGAAGGTGGACGGACAGAAGGTGCAGGAAGTCAGGATCGTTTATAACTTTGTCGGGGAAATCCCGGAGATTGCCGCGTAAATAGTTTGCCCCATCTCTTTTGAGGGATGGGGCTTTTACTATATTTTCAATGTTTATCTTTTATTAGCCGTATTAATCTTGCCGTAATCGTTCTACTACAGTATGCTTTTGGGATACTTGCCCTGTTATGATAGGAATTGTGATTCCCAGCAGAGCAAACAGAGGGATAATCAACAAGAATGGCGTCAGGTTCAGGTGATAGGTAAAGAACCAGAACAGCCCCTCCACTGCCTGGAAGGCCACCGGCCCCAGCGCCAGCGTCAGCAGCAGAGCAAGTCCTGCCGCTCCAAGAGCGTATAACAAGCCCTCCCAGATCAACATGGAACGCATCTGTTTCCCGGTCATGCCCACGGCCTGGAGCACTGCCAGTTCCCTCTGTCGGGCAATGATGCCAGTAAGGATGGCGTTGAAGAAGTTCAGCACACCCACCAGTCCCACGATGAAGCTGAGGGTGCCGCCCAGCAACAGGAACATGGAACGCATACTCTCAAACTCCCCGGCGTAGGTGGCCTTGCTCTCGTAATCCAGCTCCGGGTTGACATTCTCCGTGTAGTCTTGGAGGAACGCCTCCATATCCCCATTGGCCTCGTCCGTGGTGTCGAAGGCGTAGTACATGACGCTGTTCGTGCCGGTGTCCTGGACAAAGGTCTGGTCGTTGAGGATAAACTCATCACTGCCGTAGTAGCGGTAGCTTAGCGCGAAGGGTACCGTCACCAGGGCGGCCACGGTGTAGTCCACGTCCCGGTACTCTACCGGTCGCTCCACCCAGTTGGCGCCGTCTGGCACATCCTCCAACATGGGCCAGACCTCGCCAGTGTCCGGGTCGTAGTATTCGGATGTTTCCACATAGCGCAGGGTCACGGTGTCCCCCAGCCGGGCCCAGTGGGAGTCCATGTCAGCATTGCCGTAGTCATCCTCTGCGTACACTGCGGCTATGGCCCGGGTGCCCGGCTCATAGAGGGCAGATAAGTCCCCTTCCAGTACGGTCAAGTGGTCCAGCGCAAAAGCACTCATGCCGGAGATCTGAACACTGTCGGCCAGCAGACCGGCGTCATTTTTGTCCGTCAGCCGGATCAAGTTGTCCAGTTGCTCCGGGGTATAGAAGTACCCCTTGTTCTGCCGGAACCAGTCCTCGGTGACATACTCCAGCATAGGGGAGGTCTGTCCATACACCACGCCGCTGCCGGTGATGCCACCCTGTGCGTCGATGTCCTCCATGACCTGCCGGGGCACGCCCATGTCATTGGAAAAGCCCACCGTGGCGGTTTGGAATTTCCCCGCGTTGGCCACGATGAAATCGCTGGCCGTGAAGTTAGCCACATACTTTGTCCATATCAAAGCCACCCGCAAAGTTGACCGTCACAGTGAGCAACACCACCGCAAGGGACAACGAAAGGATGGTCACCACGGTTTTGCCGCGACTTCTGCCCAGATTGGCCCAGGCCATGGTGAATGGAGTTACCTTCCGGGCCTTCCGACCCTTAGCACGGGTTTTCATACTGCCGCCCTCGGTGTAGCGCACCGCCTCCACCGGGGAAACTTTCGCCGCCATTTTCCCCGGTTTCCGGCAGGAGAGCAGCACCGTGAACAGAGCAAACAGGGCGGCAATCAGGAATATCCAGGGACTAATCGAGGTTACAGCCATTACCCCATTGAGCTGGCTACGATCACCGGCGTCAGCCGGCCGCCTATGAGCCAGCCGATCACCAGACCGATGGGAATACCGGCGGCGGAGAGAGCCAGGGCCTGGATGCGGATGATCCGCCGCAGTTGCCGGGGCGTTGTGCCGATAGTCTTGAGTAGGCCGTAGAACCGGATGTCCCCAGCCACGGAGATTTGGAACACATTGTAGATGATGAGGTAGCCGGTAAAGATGATGAGAAGGGCCACTGCGGCGATGGCAACTACTGTCATCGGGTCAACGATATCGGATATCCGTGCCCCGGTGTAACCAGTTGACGCCGGTGTCGACGTAGTCATCACCGGCGGTCTCGCTCTGATAGCCGTGGTTGGCCAGAATCTGATCCAAGTCCTCCTCGATGTGGCGGGAACCGCTTTTCAGCATCACATCCAGGCTCCATGTGCCGGTTATCCCGTCAGCAGAGGTTTCTGGGTCTACTCCCACCTGGTCGAGAACCGCGTCCACCCGGCTCTCGGGGATGAGAATGTGATCGGCCACGATGGCCTCGTCGTATTCCCACCAGCCGGATAGGGTAAAGGTCTGGGTGGTCTCATGGCCGTCTACGTCAGCAGACGGTGAACTGCGCCCCGATCTCCGGCTCGATTCCCAGCAGCTCCAGCACATGGGTGTCGGTGGCGGCCTCGTCGGTGCCCTCGGCGGGCAGGCTACCCTTCACCGGGTCGCAGTACATCCAGTGGGCCTCGTTGGCATCGGCGTAGCTCACCTCCACATGGGACTTATTGAAGGGCGCGTCCATAGGCATCCCCAGGAAACGCCGCTCGCCCCACGCCTCGATGAGGGGATCGTCCCGCAGGTCCTCGGCCTGCTCTTCGGTCAGATACTTGAACCCTCCGTGGGAGAAGCCGCCCACCTGGCGGAAATTGCTCTGCTGGAAGCCCTCGTTGATGGACAGGGCAATGGTGAACAGGGATGTGAACAGCACCGCCGTCAGGGCGATGGCTGCGATGGCGATGAGGTTGCGGGTGCGGCTGGCCTGCAAGCTCTTCCAGGCAAGATGGCGAATACACCTTCCGTTGGAAACTTTCATGGTGCTCACCTCCTTACCGTGTCACGATCCGGCCATCTTCGATGCGAACGATTCGGTCGGAAAGTTGGGCGATTTCCTCGTTGTGTGTAATCATGACCATGGTTTGTGAAAATTTCCGGCCCGTCACTTTCATCAAACTCAGCACATCCTGGCTGGTGCGGCTGTCCAGATTGCCGGTGGGTTCGTCTGCCAAAAGAATGGCGGGCTTGGTAGCCAGGGCACGGGCAATGGCCACTCGTTGCTGCTGGCCGCCGGAGAGCTGGCTGGGCAGATTGTCCAGCTTCTTCTCCAGACCCAGGGCGGAGACTACCTGGTTCACATAATCCTCATCTACTTTGCCGCCGTCCAGCTGGATGGGCAGGACAATGTTCTCCCGCACAGTGAGCACCGGCACCAGGTTAAAGCTCTGGAACACGAAGCCGATCTTCCGGCGGCGGAAGATGGTGAGGGCCTCGTCCTTCAGAGAGAAAATATCCTTGCCGTCTACAATAACGGTGCCGTTGGTGGGCCGGTCCAGCCCGCCCAGCATGTGGAGCAGGGTGGATTTGCCTGAGCCACTGGTGCCCACGATGGCCACGAATTCCCCATCCTCCACCGCGAGGTCCACCCCGTCCAGGGCTTTCACCAGGGTGTCTCCTTTGCCGTAATATTTCTTTAACTCTTGGTTTCCAAAATTTTCATCGTGTATTCCTCCAGAAAAAAGTCTGTATTGCCTTTTGACAATACAGACTTTACCACAACATTCTTTCTTGAGCCTTTCTCAAATCTAACAGAGTTGAAAGATTTCACATTTTTTATACCCCACTTAATTCGCGTGGCAGATACAACGAGAAAGTACTCCCACTTCCAGGGATAGAAGATACTTTGATATAACCGCCTTGAAGGGTCAAAATCTTCCGGGTCAGGTAAAGTCCCAGCCCCAGGCCCTCGGCGGTACGTGTCCCTGCGCCTCGATAGAAACGGTTAAAGATTTCTCCCTGCTCCCCCTCAGGGATACCAGGACCAGTGTCCGTTACATCTACTCGGCAAAAGGACCCCAACATTTGGGCGGAGACTGTTACTGTTCCACCGGCAGGCGTGTACTTTACCGCATTATTGACTACATTGCCGAGGGCTTCACTTGTCCATCTGAGATCAAAGGCCGCGCGCCTTCCAATGAGATTGCCCGCAGCGCAATTCCTTTTTTCTGCGCCGCAGGTTCTTCCTGCTCAATCACCTCTTCCAGCAGAGCCCTTACCGAATGCTGCGACGGAGCCGGAACCACAATACCGGTTTCCAATCTGGAAGCCTTCACCAGATTTTGAATTAAAAATGACAGTTTTCTCCTGCGTCATGAGCGCACGAACTTGTTCCCGCTGCCGGGGCGGTAAATCACTTTCCAGCAAAAGTGATGCATATAAAAGCAGATTAGCGATCGGTGTGCGTGTTTGGTGAGATATATCGGCAATCAGTGCCTTTACCGCCGCCTGCTCTCCTGCAATCATCTTTTGCGCATGAGCAGAGCCACGCAGAAACCGGGCCAGCTTTCCTCTAAAGCAGACAGTTCCGTTTCATCGAACCGATCCTCAGAAAATCCCCCGGCAATAGCACGATCCAGCAGGGCGTTCAACCGCCGGAAAGTGCGTCGCCGGGATGCCAACTGCCAGAGTCCGAAAGCCGCCCCGACGATAGCCAAGGTCAGAAAAATCCACGCTGATACAGTCATTTTCCTGCCTCCCAGGTGTAGCCCACCCCATACACTGTTTTAATGGGAGCATCCCCCAGTTTTATGCGCAGCCGCCGCACCGCCACCGACAGGGCGTTTTCATCCACAAACTCGCCGCCGTCCCACACCTTTTCCAGCAGCAGCTCGCGGGGCAGGTGCGGCCGCGGTTTTCCACCAGCAGCCGCAGCAGTCGCTGTTCCGTCTTGAGAGGTCGATGATGGTACCATCTTTGAAAACTCCAGCTGCGCAAAGTCAAATATAAAACCATTTAGTTCTATACGATCCGGCTTTACCGGGCGGAGCGCCGCAACTGGGCATTTACTCTGGCTCGGAGTACTGCCAAGGAGAAGGGCTTGGTGATATAATCATCGGCCCCGGCTTCCAGGCCGGTGACTTCATCAAGCTCCAGGTCATTTGCCGTAAGCAAAATTGCAGGCGTAAAGCTACCATTCTGCCGTAGTGTCCGCAGCAGTTCCAGTCCACTGCCATCCGGCAGGTTGATATCAAAAATCAGCAAGTCAAAGGCCGTACTCTGCAAAATACCGGTTGCCTGACACCTGGTGCTGCAATGGGTTACGGTGCAGCTTGACGTTTCAAGAGCCATACAGATCCCGCGCCCCAGCGCTTCATCATCCTCTAAAAGTAAAATTTGACTCACCTTTGTGCCCTCCCTTGCTTTGTTCTGCCATCAACCGGCTTTACCGCATTCTTTGGTATCAGCCAAATGGTAGCCATTTTCACAGCACCGGGAATTCGCCCATCGACGCAGTAATAATTGATTTGGCGGGACGAAATGCCCCATTTTTTGCTTGCTTCTTTAAGCGTCATGTAGTCCATATTTGTACCTCCGACAATATTTCTTATTATATTTCATCCGCTCGAAGAATACAAGGAACAAAAAATGAAACTGAATTCAGGCAAGCACGATGAGAGAAAATTCTCATCGTGCCTGCCTTTTTAAATTCACCACTTGACATTGTGGCAAAGAGCTGATGAGCCAGGACGAGCTGGCAGTTATGGATGGCGGCAAGTGCATCTTGCAGTTGCGCGGTGTGCGTCCGTTTCTTTCAGACAAGTATGACATTACCAGACACCCTAATTTCAAATACACAGCTGATGCGGACAAGCGAAATACCTTTAATATTGAAGCATTTTGTCTGCCAGACTAAAACTCAAGCCTGATGAGGTCTGCGATGTATATGAAGTAGACACGGAGGGCGTGTAATACGGTTCCGCTGAGAAAGGAGTGATCGTATCTATTTGCCGCAACTGCCTCTGTTGAGGCCATTGGCGTACAAAGCGGGCAATCATCAACAAAATAATGAAAAAGGAGGACAGCCGGAATCAGGCTCTCATATATCGAGGGCAGATTGTTCCGGCTTTTGTATGCCTATGAAACATGACAAACCTATTTTTTAATCAGATTCCGGCTAACAAACTATATGGCATTTTTTGAACAGGCAATTACCGTTCTTCAGACTCTCGTTATCGCTCTGGGCGCTGGTCTTGGTATCTGGGGTGTCATCAACCTGTTGGAAGGTTACGGCAACGACAACCCTGGCGCCAATGCTCATGTGCCATAAAGTAACACACAAGAATTTGATAGACAGCAGCCCACTATTCCGTTATTACCTTACGCACACACCTTGTAACTTTTCGTTAAGCCATTGACTCTGATACCTCGGAAGAAATATAATATAGTTGCTATTTAGCAAGCCTAAATAGCAAAGCTAAAGAGAGGCGACGATATGAATAACAAATATGTCCAGCAATTCAAAAAAGGCTCTCTGGAAATGATACTCTTATGCCTAATCGGACGCAAGGAAACTTATGGATATGAAATTATAACCGAATTGAACAATAGTGCGTCTGTTTTGGGATATGCGAAAGAGGGAACCATTTACCCCATTCTGTATCGTTTACAGGAAGCAGAACTAATCAAATGCCGATTGGCTCCGGCTGCGGCAAATGGCGGCTCAAAAAAGTATTATTCTTTAACGGATAAAGGCAGGAATGTACTTGATGAACTAATCTTATTTTGGTCAAGCTATGAAAACTGCGTAAACGGCTTTATAGAAAGTTATCAACAAGCGAGGGTGTCCAAATGAAAGAACAATATATCAAACAGGTTGAAAAGGAACTATCTTTACCACGCAAAATGAAAAAAGAGGTTGTGCGTGACTTGAATGAAGTTTTTGCGTCTGCTATGGAGCATGGAGAAACAGAGCAGCAGATTATCCAGCGTTTGGGGACGCCAAAGAATTTGCAGACAGCACCGCAGAACAGTTTGGCATTGATAACACCAAATCGAAAAAAAGGAACGGTATCATTTCTACTCTTGCTGCGCTTGTTATCGCGGTTGCTGCCTTTTCGGTATATGCTGTTACGCAATCAGGAAAAGTACCAGAAGGAGCAATCGGACAAGCAGACGCGACAACAAATATACAGATTGAGGGCGCGTTTGCCTTTGATATTTCGCATATCCTTTTGGCTATTGGGTTTGCAGCAACAGCTATTGCTGTTTTGTTAATTATCCGAACCATACACAAAAACAGGAGGTAACTAATGAAAAAGTATATTTCTGTATTCACAATCATGGTTATGATTTTTATGGCTGCGTGTTCTAATCAAAATACATCATCTACACCGACAAGCAATGAGAACAATACGCAATCTAATAGTGTTACAAAATTGGACGAGGGTGTTTGGCCTGCGAATGAGTACACAGAGGGGCTTCCTGTTGCGCCTGGTACGGTTGCATGGGCTACACTTGATACAGAACATGAGAATTGCAATATCAACCTTACCGGCATTAGCGAAAACGACTATAACGAGTATATGGAGCTTTTGAACCAAGAAGGCTTTTCCGTAATTGAAAATGTGTCAGAGGAAATCGAAGGAGAAAACTATGTTTCTATCGGGACACTTTTATCAAATGACGAAAAGTGGTTAAGTATCAGCTACATACCCGATAGTCTAACTATCTACATTTCCTTTGACAATAACTGAAAGAGATAACGGAATAGCAAAGTCAGCCGAGCCAGTCAACGGTCAAGATGAACGACGCAAGCGCCGCCGTTGACAGCCCCGCCCGCCTTTGCTGGTAGGCAATCAAGGGGCGACAGCAAGGAGTGCTGCCGCCCCGCACTATTATCAGAGAGAGGGGGAATTTCCATGACCGAAGATGAAGCCTACAAAGTGCATATCCAGTACACTTTTAACGCCTTTTGCAAGGTTGTCATTCGTCACGCCGCCATAGATATAATTTTGAAGCTGCGCCAGAGGTGGGAACGGAAGTTTCCCTTGACTATTTGATGAATGAGAAGTTTGTCCAGTTTTCCGAGCCGGAGCAGCTTGAAGAATATCTTTTTACCGCCTGCGGCCAGACCGCCGTTCTGTACCATGCGGAACTTGCCGCTGCCCTTGCCCTTTTGCCGGAGCAGGCACAGGAAGAAATTTTCCGTTACTATTTCCTGCGCCAGCCGCAGAGAGTGATCGGCGTACATATCGGCCGGACACGCAGCACAGCGGGGCGGCATATCCAGCTTGCCTTGCAACGGCTTCGGAAGGAAATGGAGGTGAGCCGGTATGAATAAACTTCTCCCCTATGAAACAATCGTCAAGGCGCATGAGGGCGACCCGGACGCAATCGACACCGTTCTTCCCACTACGCCGGATATATCCGCTACTGTTCCAAAGTACACGGGAAAGTCAACACCGAGGTTGAGGAACATATAAAGCAGAAGCTAATTACCGCGCTGTTCAAGTTTCGCTTTGACCGATAGTAAACAGGAAATTAAGGAGGCAAGAGGTTTTATGAAAAATCAGCTTTCAACAGTGACGGAAGTTGTAGTTAGAAGCACCTTTTACATCATCACAAACTTTGTATTTGTCAGCATGGGACTGTCGTTTCATACTCATTGGATTGCAATTCTATTTTTACTTTCAATGGTATGGGCTACTATTGACTACGGCAAGTCTGTAAACAAAATAACCGGGAAAAAGGTTATTGCTGAAATACTATGTATATGCTGCATTGCGATAAGTATAGCGATTGCATATTTTGTGGGATATATTCAAGGAGAAATCGTTTCCTTTTGAAAACATAACGCAATAACTCTCCGTTTATCATACCAATATGAAATGAGTTTTCAAAACTGAATACCAGCCGCCACCGGCGCGGCCAGTGAAAGCAGTAAGTCTGAAAAAGATTTGCTGCTTTTTTGTTGCCCGGCTCCGTTCCCGGCCATTTTGCCCTGTTCGGATTGTAGTAGTAAGTGAAAGGAATATTTTTTTGCCCCGGCGTTTGGCATTTCTGATTTTTGTCCGTAGTAAGAAGCAAAGAGAAAATTGTCCGTTTGTTTGGCAAATTTCAAAACGCGGTGGTGTGGGGAGTGAAAGGAAAAATTCTCTGCCCCGCCGGTTGCCAAAATTTCATTTCCCGCATTACAGAAGCGAAAGAAAATTTGAGAAAATTCCTGTCCAGCGGGTAGCTGGCGGCCTTTGAAATGTATCTTTAGCGGAAGGAAAAAGCCGCAGCCAGCGGGCAGCAAAGCCCCGTTCCGGCGTCATATTGACGGAAGAAAAAGATAGCACACAGCGGGCTGGAAGCCCCGCCCTGTTCGCTCTATATACGGAAAAGCCCGGACAGGGGCAGTCTGCGGCAGTTACAGAGCAAGTTTCTACCACGGTGCCAAAATCCGCAATTCTGCGGTTTTGCCCCTCGCGGGAAACTTGTTGGGGAGTGCCTTCCCCAAACCCTGCTATGGCGGCTTGCGCCGCAAAAATATTTCCGTCCGGCAGGCCGCTTTTTTGCGAGAACCGCCCCGGAAATACCTAACAGACCAGCCTATTTTTTGTGATAAGTGAAAGGAGGTTTACAGCCCATGCCGAAGCGATACAACACGCCCCACCGCAGCCGCGTTGTGAAAACCCGGCTGTCCGAAGAAGAATACGCCGACTTCACAGCGCGGCTTGCGCCCTATGGTATCAGCCAGTCCGAATTTCTCCGGCAGGCGATACGGCGCACCGCCATACGCCCCATTATCCATGTGTCGGCGGTCAATGACGAGCTGCTTTCCGCTGTCGGGAAACTCACAGCCGAGTATGGCAGGATCGGCGGCAACCTCAACCAGATAGCCCGGTATCTGAACGAGTACGGCGCACCCTACAATGCGTTGTCTGGCGAGGTACGCGCCGCCATAGCCGACCTTGCCGCCCTCAAGTATGAAGTCTTACAGAAAGTAGGTGACGCAGTTGGCAACACTCAAGCATATCAACTCTAAAAACGCCGACTACGGAGCCGCCGAACAGTACCTGCTGTTTGAGCATGACGAGTTTACCATGAAGCCCGTCCTTGATGAAACCGGCAGGCTTATCCCCCGCGAGGACTACCGGCTGTCCACGCTGAACTGCGGCGGGGAGGATTTTGCCGTTGCCTGTATGCGGGCAAATCTCCGCTATGAGAAGAACCAGCGGCGGGAAGATGTGAAAAGCCACCACTATATCATCAGCTTTGACCCACGGGACGGCCCGGACAACGGTTTGACCGTAGACCGGGCGCAGGAGTTGGGCGAGAAGTTTTGCGCCGAGCATTTCCCCGGCCACCAGGCCCTTGTATGCACCCACCCGGACGGCCATAACCACAGCGGCAATATCCATGTGCATATCGTCATTAACAGCCTGCGGATAGAGGAAGTGCCGTTCCTGCCCTATATGGACAGGCCAGCCGACACAAAAGCCGGGTGTAAGCACCGCTGTACCGACGCGGCCTTGCGCTACTTCAAGTCCGAAGTCATGGAGATGTGCCACCGGGAGGGGCTTTACCAAATCGACCTCTTGAACGGCAGCAAGAACCGCGTCACAGACCGGGAGTATTGGGCGCAGAAAAAGGGACAGGCCACGCTGGACAGGCAGAACGCCCCCATGATTGCGGGCGGTATCACACCCCGGCAGACCAAGTTTGAAACGAACAAGGAGAAGCTGCGGCAGACCATACGCGCCGCACTGTCTGCGGCGACCTCATTGAGGACTTTTCCTCTCTGCTGCTGCGGGAGGGCGTGGCCGTCAAGGAGAGCCGGGGGCGGCTTTCCTACCTCACGCCGGACAGGACAAAGCCTATTACCGCCCGCAAGCTGGGCGACGATTTTGACCGCGCCGCTGTCCTTGCCGTTTTGGAGCAGAACGCCGCCAGAGCCGCAGAAAAGGCCGCAGCCATACCCGAATACCCACGGCATGGGAAAACCGGCATACAGCCCGTAAAGCCCTCAATCCGCCCGAAACAGGACGGTGTGCAGCGCCTTGTGGACATCGAGCAGAAGATGGCCGAGGGCAAGGGCAAAGGCTACGAGCATTGGGCGAAGATACACAACATCAAGCAGATGGCCAAGACGCTGAATGTGTACCAGCAGTACGGCTTCACTTCCCCGGAGCAGTTAGAAGCCGCCGTTGATACCGCCTATCAGGAAATGCGCCAGACCAGCGGCGAACTGAAAGCACTGGAAACGAAGCTACAAGGGAAAAAGGAGTTGCAGCGGCAGGTGCCTATGCCAAGACCAAGCCCGCCCGCGACGGGCTGAAAGCGCAGAAATCCGAGAAAGCCCGCGCCGCATACCGGCAGGCGCATGAGAGCGATTTTATCATAGCCGACGCAGCCGCCCGGTATTTCCGGGAGCATGGCATTACCAAGCTGCCCGCCCGGAAAGCGTTGCAGGCCGAGATCGAGCAGCTTATCTCCGAGAAAGACGGCTTGTATAACACCTACCACGAACAGAAACAGCGGTTCAAGGAGTTGCAGACGGTCAAGCGGAACATCGACCAGATTTTGCGCCGGGAGGAACCCCACCGCAGAAAGGAGCAGAGCCATGAGCGATAACCTGCCCCGCATGGACTACCGCCAGCACCGGCGGGCGCGGCGGCTGGTGCATGAGTGCTGTAACTACGACGGGGGGAACTGCCTGCTGTTGGACGACGGGGAGCCTTGCGTGTGCGTCCAGAGCATTTCCCTTTCCCTCATGTGCCGCTGGTTCCGTGTGGCTGTCCTGCCCCTTGACGGGGAGCTGGCCGCAGCCCTCTTATACCGGGGGAGCCGGAAACGGTGCGCCGTCTGCGGCGCGGCTTTTGTCCCCAAATCCAACCGGGGAAATACTGCCTGACTGCGCCGGGCGCATGAAGAAAATCAAAGCCGCCGAGCGAAAGCGGAAACAAAGGCATAAATGTCACGCTTTAGAGCCTTTCAAACCCGCATAAATCAAGGCTTTTTTCGTGGGTGTCAAAGGGTATGCGATACATTTATCCTTTTCCCCCGGAAATGCCGTCCTAATGCGTGACAAACCGCCAAAATCAACCCGAACACAGGGAGGTGATACTATCGCTGATTATATCATGGCAGACACGACCATGCCCCTCTATCTGCCTTATCCCCGTTTCCTGCTGAAAATGGAGATTTCCCAGACCGCCAAGCTGCTGTATTCGCTGCTGTTAGACCGTTCCACCCTCTCCCAGAAGAACAAGTGGCAGGACGACAAGGGCAGGATTTATATTATCTATCCCATCGCGGAGATAGCCGAAATACTGGATAAAGGCAGCACCACCATAAAGGGGGCGCTGAATGAACTGGACATGGCGGGGCTTTTGGAACGGGAACGGGGCGGCTTCTCCGCACCGAACCGGCTGTATGTGAAAGTGCCGCGTGTGCCACAGGTACAGTTTTCCGACCAATTGATGGCCGGAAAACCGACCCTCATAGAGCCGGAAAACCGACCTACTGATGGTCAGAAAACCGACCTTATGATGGTCGGAAAACCGTCCCCTAACCAAACTACTATAAACAACCTTACAGAGAGCCAAACAATGGGAGCGAGTGGGGAGCCGCTCACGCCCTATGGCCGATACCAGAATATTTTTCTGTCAGAAGCAGAATACACAGAACTGAAAGAGGACTACCCCGACAGGCTGGAACGGTTCATCGAGGAAATGAGCCGCTACCTTGCCGCCAGCGGGAAAAGCTACCAGAATTATGCCGCCGCCCTGCGGATATGGGCGGGGAACGACAAAAAGGGCGCCCCGAAAAAGGGCATACCCGACTACTCATGCAAGGAGGGCGAGAGCTTATGAAAAACGAAATCAACGCTGTTTTGGAGAATATGACGGCTGCCACCCCGGAGCCGGAGGACTACACCGGCGAGGACGGTTTACTGTACTGCGGCAAGTGCCGCAAGCCGAAAGAAGCCTATTTTGCGCCGGACAAGGCCGCTATCTTTGGCCGTGACCGCCACCCGGCAGAATGCGACTGCCAGAGAGCCGCCCGCGAGGAACGGGAGGCCGCCGAAAAGCGGCGCAGGCACCTTGACACCGTGGAAGAACTGAAACGCCGGGGCTTTACCGACCCCACCATGCGGGACTGGACTTTTGAGAACGACAACGGCAGAAACCCGCAGGCCGGGATTGCCCGCCGGTATGTGGAACACTGGGAGGATATGCGACCGACAATATCGGCTGCCTGTTCTGGGCGGCGTGGGAACCGGGAAAAGCTACCTTGCGGGCTGTATTGCAAACGCCCTCATGGAGAAAGAAATCCCCGTCCACATGACGAACTTTGCCCTTATCCTCAACGACCTTGCCGCCAGCTTTGAGGGGCGCAACGAGTACATTTCCCGCCTTTGCCGCTATCCGCTGCTTATCCTTGACGACTTCGGTATGGAGCGCGGGACGGAATACGGGCTGGAACAGGTTTTCAATGTGATTGACAGCCGTTACCGTAGTGGCAAGCCGCTGATCGTCACGACCAACCTCACGCTGGACGACCTGCGAAACCCGGAGGACACCGCCCATTCCCGGATTTATGACCGCCTGCTTTCCATGTGCGTCCCGGTACGCTTTACCGGCGACAACTTCCGGCAGGCGCAGCGGAAAATGGAGAGCATGAAGAAACTGATTACCGACTGAAAGGAGTATTGCCTATGGCAGATAACAGCAGCACGACACGCACCACCCGCCGCCCTGACTGCGTGACGGAAATCCGCATGGGCACCGTCCTTTGTCGTGTCCGGCTATTTCAAGAAAGACACCACGACCACCGCAGCCGACAAAATGGCTAAGGTGCTGGAAGCGGAAGCTGCTACACAAAAATCGGCAATTTGACAAATTAAAGAAGCTGATTTTACACTTTTACCGCTATACATTCCGCCTATTCCGTGGTACAATGAAACCACGGAATAGTGGGCTGTCGGAAACGGAGGATTTTATGTTAAGACAAGCCACCCAAAACCTCATTACCGCCCTTTATCCGAGATTGTCCCATGAGGACGAATTGCAAGGCGAGAGCAATCCATATCCAACCAAGATGTAATATGTAGAGGGTGGTTTCTACCGCCTAATACTATTACATGACTGGCGGCTCATTTGTGGTGAATTGGTCTGGCAGTTGTGGGAAAGGAAAAAAATCCGCATAACTGCTGACATTTTAGCACGAAGGGAGCATGAAAATGAAGTCTATTTTGAAGAAATGGGCGGCACATATACGAAGGTTGGCGATTACTATATCCCCGACCTTGCGCTGCCGGAGACCGAGGAATATCAGATCGGTAAGTATGGCCGTATGCGCCGCCGCTACTTGAAAGAGCATCGTCCCGTCCTTTATGCACACTACCTAACAAGCTGCACCCTGCATGAACATCTTGCAGAGATAGACAAATCCTGCAATCAGCGTATGGAGATCATGTGCGAAGCTATGGCACGACTGGAAGGTGTGACCGAGGCACTTAAAGCTACCGATCAAATGGAATGGGTACGGCGCATGAACAACATTCATAACCGTGCAGAGGAAATTGTTCTGACGGAGCTTGTATATTGCTAAACACATGTTAGCCCCGCATCAGCATGAATGAACGCTGGTGTGGGGCTAATTCTGTATCACTTAGCTCTTTATATTCCAGTAGCCTTTTCGGTCAGACCCGATGCGCTCGATGATTCCTTTTTCCTTCAGCTCCTTCAGACGCTGAGAAACTGTTTTTCTGCTGATAGATAGCTTATCTGCTATGGTGGTAGATGTGTATGCAGGATCTTCAGAAATCAGGGCCAGAATTTGCATGGATTTTTCATCCAAGGTTTCTGTTACCTTTCTGTTACCTTTTCTGTTACCTTTCTGTCACCTTGTAGGTGGCAGATCGAATAACCCGATCCTCTGACGCTGTAAACTGAATCATAATATCGCCGGGATGCACGGTGTACGCAGGAAGCGGGCTTCCATCTTCCTTGCAAGCCTGACAGATTTTCTCAATACCACGTCCCCAGCTCTCGATGAAGCCGGCCAAATAATACACATTCGCAATCGCCGTGTTGTAAGGGCGGGATGCGTGTTTGGACATCAGGCTGTCTGCCGTCCAGTTGTCTGGAAGCCTACCACAGTTAGCGATATACAGCTTATCCTCATACACGCTGATCTGAATCGGAACGCCGCTTTCATATTGCTTGTGGCATAGAGCGTTAAGAAGGGCTTCACGCAGGGCAGCGTCGGGAACAAAATAACGCTCAATGCGCTGCATCCCTTCGTAAGTGATTTTCGCTTTCATATATTTCAGATGGATGACTTCAATGATCTTGTCAATCTGTTCCAACAAGGAGCCGTGAATTTCATCCTGATAACGGAGATCGGCATCATTCTCGAAAAAGCCGATTTTTGTGTATGCGCCCAGCTGCCAGCGGTCAGGGTCTTTGCAGAACAGCAGCATCGCTGCGTTGGTATAATACCCGGCATTGGTCAGACGCAGCTTTTCCATTAAATCCGCTTTGTCCTCGTCTAAAACGCTTTGGTCGATCCGGCCCTTCTTGGCGGCAAGGGTCTTGAATCTCTTGACCAACTCATCATCAATATCATCCAACGTAAATCCCGGCAAGGGCATATTATCCCACGAAGCACCACGTTTGCGTAGAATGAAGCTCTCCAGTTCTGGGCCAGAAAGGGTCTGCATGGTGCTGCCGCTTCTATAATAATAGACACCTTTGCAGTTTATGGCAACGGGATATGGTGGAACAACGATTTCCAGATATTCTTTCCCGTCACGCTCCAGCTGATTGACATCCACCACGATGCTCATGGCATTTCGGATTTTGTTTGGAACATCCTCCAGCAGCTTGCGGATATTGGGCAGGCCGATAACTTTTCCATCATCGTCACAGCCAATATAAATCTTGCCGCCCTGTGCATTGGCGAAGCCGCAAATCCATTCCAGATAGTCATCCTTCCACTTAGCTTTCCATTCTATGTTCTGATTTTCAGGCATTATTATCACCATCCTCTGATTTATTCTTTCCCCGGCTCTTATAAACATTATACTGATTTTTACACCTTGCACTGCAAAAAGCGGAGTTAGCCCGGTTACTCAGGAACACTTTCTGACACTGCTTGCACATCCGCAACGGCTTTGTGCTGTCCACCAGCATGAAGCTGAACATCATCTGAATCCCCAACAGCAGGGAATGGAAATCCCAATAGATCGTTGGCCTATCCAACAGCTCTATATGATAGGTGGGTGCAATGCCGCCAAATGCAGCCATAGACTTACGCAGCATATTCCGGCTTTCTTCCTCCATGGAATCATAGTCATTATAATAGAAGAAAGAGGTCAGCATATTAAATGCCCAATCCTTGAGTTGCTGTGCCACCCAATCGTAAGGCTCTGCATACGCCCGCTGGAAGCTCATGGTCTTTGCCATCGGCTCGTCCATAAAGGTCATGGTCAGTGCAATCATTGCCCGGTCGCTGGACACATTCCAACTGGATTCCACACCGTTCTTGACCACATCCAGCTTATCAAAGGGGTAAAACAGGGACAGATACTTCTCCGTCTCCATCGTTTCTTCCTTGATAAAATGGTTCTTTGGCAGATATACCGCCTCATAATCCATAAAGGACGGCGTGGTGGGCAGGGCCGTCATCAGGCCCAGCAGCCCATAGTGGGTAATAAATTCCAAGATTGCCTTTTCTACCTCTGGCTCAGAGCTTTTCTTGCCGTTCATCATCAGCATCCCCACATTCAGAGCATCCAGCACAATGTCCGGGGCTTCCTTGAGTGGGTTATAGACATCCGGCCTGGCATCCTTTGCCGGGGTGATGTATTTCTTCCCGTCCTTGCCTGTTTTGATTTCATAGCGTTCATACCGCACCCAATGGGAACGGGATTGCTCAAAAAATGTATTCATAACGCAAATCCTTCCTTTCGGTCATCTGCTTATCAAATTCAATCAGATCATTCGTTGTCCTTTGCTGCCAAGGGCAGCTTTCTTTTTCCTCGGCTTTGATTTGTTCTCCCGGAGGATAACGGCGTCCTTGCCATAGGCTTTCAGCAAAAGCCCATATTCCTCTAAGAACTGCCGTTCCCGCAGCGTTAGGCTTCCACAGTCGTTCTGTTTTTCCAAAAGGTAATCATAAACCGCTCTTTGCAGCTTCTTGTGGATATTCTTTCGGAGCTTTCTAATGTTTCGGTCTGTCTGTCCCCGTATCATACCCACCTGTATGGTGCTGTACTGCCGGATGGACAGGTAATACAGCACTTCCTTCTGATCAATGGTAAGGCTGCGTATCAGCTCAGAAATAAATGAGCTTGCAACCAACTCATGCAGTTCATAGGAAAAAAAAAATGATATCCAGAAAATTGCCGCTGGCAAGCTGGCGGTATCGTGGCAGATTCAAATACAGCGGAATCATCTTCGGATTGGGAACTGCCATGTATTCTAACGGAACATCTCCCCGGAGATTTTCATGGTCACGCTCCCGTCGTTCCTGATTCCGATCCAACCTGTCCCATTCGCTGACAACGTATCGAAAGTCGTCCTCTGTTCTTGCAGCATCCTCCAGCCGTGCCAACGCCTCTGCCCGTATCTGGCGCTTTAAGCGTTTTTCGCTGACAGGAGCAGCTTCTTCCTCTTCGTCCTCCAGTTCTACGGTGTAGTCCCTTGGGTTTTCGTCCTGCTCCAGCTCTCTTTCCAGCTCTAAGGCTCGTTCTTCGGAGAGGATTTCCTCTAACTGCTCGTTTTGTATCGTCAGATCGGAGGCTTCATCCCATTCGGTTAGGTCATCACCGTCATCCGGGAACAGGAGAAATGTTCTATTTTCATCTGTCATGACCTCACCTCCGAAAATTTTTTGAATTTCTTTCAAAAACAGTTCCGATTTACACCCCGGATTTCTCCTATTAGTGAGAGGGTAATCTGATAAGCGGTTATTTAGGTTACTTTTTCAACCCGTATCAAGAGAAAGGAGGACGCAAGTTGCGGTAGCTTTATGAAACATGACACAAGATGCCACCGACTTACATCAGTCGGAACCACCATTAGTATATCAAACGAACATGAATTTTTCAAGGAGGAACGCTATGGATAAAAACAAACAGGCACAGTATATGATAAGACGTATTGGCGGCACCACCTACAAGGTGAGAGTCGCTTTCAGTGAAAGTGGGAAAGAGACAATGGAGGATAAAATTTTACGAATGATACGCAACGAAGTAGTTACAAACGACGGAACTTGTGATATAATTGGTGTACCACAAATGAGCCGTCAGTCTGAAAGGAGCGCATCATGAGCATCATTCAGACTGAGGACAAGATCACCGCCTTATACGAACGACTTTCCCGTGACGATGACCAGATTGGGGATAGCAACTCCATTGTGAATCAAAAGAAATACTTGGAGGGCTATTGCGCACAGCAGGGGTACACAAACTTTGCCCATTACACGGACGACGGATTCTCAGGCGGCACATTTGAAAGACCGGCCTGGAACAAACGCTGGTGGCAGACATTGAAGCTGGCAAGGTGGCTCGTGTGATCGTAAAGGATATGTCCCGAATCGGACGTGACTACTTGCAGACCGGCTTTTACACGGAGGTTATGTTCCGTCAGCATGGCATTCATTTTATTGCCATCGCCAACAGCGTGGACAGCAACGACCAGAACAGCAATGAATTTGCTCCGTTCCTCAACATCATGAACGAGTGGTACTTGCGTGATCTGAGCCGCAAGCAGAAAACCGCTATCCGTGTGAAGGGGGAATCAGGCAAGCCTACCACCAACAGTGCCATCTACGGCTATAAGAAAGACCCGAACGACAAGCACCATTGGTTGATTGACGAGGAGGCCGCCGCCGTTGTGCGGCGCATCTTCCGTCTGACCATCGAGGGAAAAGGCCCCTATGACATTGCCAGAATCCTTTTTGAAGATAAGGTAGAAGCTCCGGCGGTCTATTTTGCAAGGAAAGGCATTGGCGTTTGGAAAAGTAAGACCGAGTTCGCATATCCTTATAACTGGAGCGGCTATATTGTGGGGCAGATATTGTCTAAGCCTGAGTATATGGGGCATACGGTCAATTTCCGTTCCCACAAGCTGTCATATAAGGACAAGACCTCTATTCCTAATCCCAAGGAGGACTGGCTGATCTTCGAGAACACCCATGAGGCCATTATCGAGCCGGAAACATGGGAGCTTGCTCAGCAACTGCGGAAAACGCCACGGCGTATTGATACCATAGGCGAAGCCAATCCCCTGACCGGGCTTTTATACTGTGCGGACTGCGGCGCAAAGATGTATAATCATCGTTCCAGAGGCGGTACAGAAGGCACTCCGTATCCGTCGGATTTCTTTGACTGCTCCTCTTATACACTGGCACATCAGAAGCATGGAAAGGACTGCTGCGGGCACTATATTACCACTAAGTCGCTGCGTATCCTTATTTTAGAGACAATCCGCACTGTCAGCCAGCTTGCCATAGCAGATCGGGAAAAATTCACCGAGAAGATACGAGCCGCTTCACAGGTCAGGCAGGTGGAGGCGGCCAAAGATGCCAAACGAAAGCTGAACAAAGACCGTAAGCGCCACAGTGAGCTGGATACGATCATTAAAAAGCTCTATGAACCTTTGCCGTAGGCCGAATTTCTGAGGAACGCTTTGACAGCCTGCTTGCTGAGTACGAAGTCGAACAGAAAACCTTTCCGCACAGATTGCAGAAACGGAGGAAAGCCTGACGAGCTATGAGGAAGATACTGCCCGTGTAGAGCAGTTCCTTGCTTTGGCAGAAAAGTACACCGATTTCTCCGAGCTGACTACACCGATGATCAATGAATTTATTGATAAAATCATCGTTCATGCCCCGGAGCGCATCGACGGGGACAGAACGCAGGAGGTAGAAATCTTCCTGAAATTCATCGGAAAGTTTGAACTTCCTGCCCCGGAGCTGACAGCAGAGGAAATCAAGCGGCAGGAGCAGCTACGCCAGCATCGCATCAAAAGCCGGGAGCGCTATCAGTTGATTAAGGCCGGAAGCACACCGTTGGGCAGCCTTTTCAGCTAACCTGTAAGTGCTGCGGTCAGGGATTTGAATCCAAAAGCTCGGCTGCTATGTTCTGCGGACCGAATTGCCGGGCGAAGTTCTACCGGCAGGAAGCGGCAGAAAACAGGCGGCGTGACTGCACTTGTGAAAACTGCGGTAAGACCTTTTCCACCACAGAAGCAATGTCAAGTATTGCAGTGATGAGTGCCGATATGAGGGGCATATCAGGCCAGCGGGTTCGCAATGCAGCGAACAGGAAGGAAAACTGGCAGCGGAGACAGTTACCTCTCCGGCTTAATATTTCCAATAAAACAATAAATTTTGAGGAAGCGGTTTGCCTTATATCAGGGCAAGCCGCTTTTTCTACGCAAAGGAGGACACATGAATTTATTCGAAACCGTAAAAAACAACGTCAGCCTGCGGGAAGCGGCACAGGCGTATGGCCTTGAGGTCAACCGGCACGGCAAGGCGCTCTGCCCCTTTCACAATGACAGACACCCCAGCTTGTATGTGGCAAACGACCATTATTATTGCTTTACCTGCGGAGAGCATGGAGATGTCATTGACTTCACTGCAAGGTTGTTTGATCTCAAGCCCTACGACGCAGCCATGAAGCTGGTGATAGACTTTCATCTTGACCCGGACAAGCCGCCCAGCGCAGCGGCACTCAATGCAAAGCGTATCTGAACAGAAGCACAGAAGCTCAAAGAAAACGAGCGTCTGTGCTTTCTGTTTTATCGGACTATTACCGTTGCTTGGAGGAATGGAAAGCATACCATGCGCCGCAAACGCCGGATGAGCCAGTCCATGATTTATTCGTGGAAGCCTGCCACAAGCTCAGTCAGATTGAATATGAACTGAACATTCTCACCTTTGGTGACAGCTATGAGCGTCGGGAAATTGTACAGGACTGGATGACGGATGGTGAAATCATAGCACTAAAGGAGCGTCTGGAACAACTGCGAAAGGAGGAAACCTATGGACGAATTGAATACCCCAATGGTTATGCCGCCTGAAGAAAGCATTCCCGATTGGTATGATGGAAAACGCATCAACGAAGTGCTGTTTTGTCAGCAGTTCTTAAAAAAGCATCCCATGAAATGTGTCAGAGGAAGGCTGTTCACAGTGGATGGACTGATTGAGGACGAGGCGCAAATCGGCAATCTCATTCTGGAGGAGATCTCCGGCTGTCTGACCTCCGGGCTTTCCAAGGTGGTGGCAAATCTGCTGGCCAGTATCAAGCTGCAAGCCTATTCGCCGCCCCTGCCCATCGAGACTGACCGTATCCATGTGGCAAACGGGACACTCTTTCTGGATGGGCGTTTCACCGAGGACAAAAGCTATTGCAACAACCGTCTGAGTGTGGCCTATCTCCCCGATGCACCGCCGCCTGTGCGCTGGCTGCAATTTTTATCCGAGCTGCTTGTCCCGGAGGACATTCCCACCTTGCAGGAGTATATGGGCTACTGCCTATTGCCTACCACAAAGGGGCAGAAAATGCTCCTGATGATTGGTAAGGGCGGCGAAGGAAAGAGTCGAATCGGACTTGTAATGCGCTCCATGCTGGGAGATAACATGAATACCACCAGCATCCAGAAGGTAGAGAACAACCGTTTCAGCCGTGCAGACCTGGAAAACAAGCTGCTGATGGTGGATGACGATATGGATATGAGTGCCCTGCCCAAGACCAACTATATCAAATCCATCGTGACCTCAGAGTGCAAGATGGATATGGAACGCAAGGGTGTTCAAAGCTATCAGAGCCAGCTTTATGTCCGCTTTCTTTGCTTCGGCAACGGCGCTTTAACCGCTTTGCACGACAAGTCAGACGGCTTCTTCCGCAGGCAGATCGTGTTGACCACCAAGGACAGGCCAGCAGGACGAGCCGATGATCCATTTCTGGTGGATAAGCTGACACAGGAGCGTGAGGGCATCTTTGTGGTGTCTGGAGGGTCTGCGGCGGTTGATTGGGAACGAGTATCAGTTCACCATCAGCGATAGAGCCAAAGAAAATATGGAGACAGTAAAGCGCAGCAGCAACAATGTGATCGAGTTTTTGCAATCCGAGGGCTATATCCGCTTTAAGGCCGACAGCGAAGCCAGCTCCAAGGCTATCTATGAAGCCTATCTCCGCTGGTGCGAGGACAACGCACAAAAGCCTATGTCAGCAAATCGTATCAGCTCAGAGCTGGCCCAGAATGAACGGCTTTATAATGTGGAGGCTACCAACAATGTGTACGCAGCCGGAAAGCGGGTGCGTGGATTTATCGGAGTGGAGGCGATGAACTTGCTTCCTTATTAAATATGAGAACTGGACTTCAAAACTGCCGTACATGCCGTACACGATGTACGGCAGTTCTCAACCCGTTTACAAAAGCTATTTTACCGCAAAATCAGCGTTCTTTATGTGCAATGTGCTGCGATTACCGCATTTTCTTGCGGTATAAACAGCGATTTGACAAAGCAAACGCAAAATCCAAAGACCAATCGGTGTACAGCGGCGTACAGCACTGGCGTTTACCGTACAGAGCCGTACACAAACAATCTATTTTCAAGGCACGCACAGCGGCAGAAAGGACAAACTATGAACTATATGAACAATAACCCTATAATCATCGGCATCGACCACGGCTATGGGAATATCAAGACTGCACATTGCTGCTTTCCTACGGGCGTGATCATCTCTGACAAGGAGCCGACCTTCAAAAGCAATCTGCTTGTCTACAACGGCAGCTATTACACCGTGGGCGAAGGTCACAAGGAGTTTATCTCTGACAAAATGACAGACGGTGACTACTATATTCTGACCCTTGCTGCCATTGCAAGAGAGCTGAATATCCGCAAGCAGACCTCTGCCCGTGTGCATTTGGCGGCGGGCTCCCTCTTACTTGGGTCAGCGAACAGAAGGATAGCTTCAAGGCGTACCTGTTGCAGAATGAAATGGCGGATTTCATTTTCCGTGGTGTCAGCTATCATGTGGAGTTTGCCGGAGCGGACATCTTCCCGCAGGGCTTCTCGCTGTGGCGGACAGACTGCGGGGATTCAAGGGCATCAATATGCTTTGCGACATTGGCAACGGAACGATGAATGTCATGTATATCAACGAGCGCCGTCCGCTATCTCAGAAGTGCTTCACGGAGAAGTACGGGACAAACCAGTGCATGATTGCTGTCCGGGAAAATCTCATGCGGCAGTTTGGCGCATCGGTAGATGATACGATTCTGGAGCGTGTGATTCGCTTTGGGACGGCAGACATCAGCGAACGCTACCTAACTGCTATCCAGAACACAGCGAGGGATTACACCGCAGGCATCTTCCGCAGACTGCGTGAGCATGAGTATGACCCGGAACTGATGAGGCTCTATGTTGTCGGCGGTGGAAGCTGCATGGTGAAGAATTTCGGAGAATATGATGCCAGCCGGGTGATGATCAATGATGACATCTGCGCCACAGCCAAGGGCTATGAGCTGCTGTCTGCACAGAAAATGCAAAAGAAAGGCGATCTTGTATGAAGCAAATCTACACAACAACACTTCGGCTGAATCTGGAGAACGAAGCAGACCGCAGGGCGTGGGAGCATTTGCAGAGCCTTGACAGGCGAGAATATCGTTCAGTCAGCAAGGCAGTCGTTTCGGCGGTCAACGCTTACTTTGACCGTAGCAAGCAGCTTGCCGATGATCCCTATCTGGAAACACGGGAGAAGGAGGACGCTTTCCTCAGCCGGATCGAGGATACCATCTCACGCAGCTTGCAGAGCTGTACGCCGGTAAGCCTTGGCGGTATCCTACAGCTTATGCAGAGCGCACAGCCTGCCGCTGCTCTTGTTTCGGAGGAAACCGAGGAGGACATTTCAGCTGCGCTGGATTTTGCAGACGGCTTTTGAAATTACTTTTCTTGATTTTACTACTATGTTGGTGGCAATACAATCCGTCTTTGCTACCAAATTGGCAATTCTCAGAATGAGGAAAACAATTTACCATCAGTTCTGCAGGGAGTTGGTATCTGTGTGATACCAGTTCCCTGCTTTTTACTATCACGAAGCCGCCCAGCGGCAGAAAGGAGCCAGATATGGCAAATAAAAAGATCATGACCAAGGAAGAATTGCAGGCCAAGCACCGATTGGAGGAGGCACAAATGCGGGATCGGGCGAAAGAGCGAAAGGCCCGTACCAGACGCTTGATTCAGGAGGGCGCTGTTTTGGAGAAAGTATTTCCAGAGGCTCAGCAAATGGAGCTTGAAAAATTAGAGGACTTGTTATATGAGAAGCTACACTAATCTGCGAGGGGCGTTCCGGGCAACCGGGGCGTCCCTTCCTTTTTTATCCCGAAGGGCGCACTTACTCACCACCTGCGAAGCAGGCGGTGGTATCCCTTCCGTTGGTCGGGCTCGTGCGCTCTTCACGAACTGTCCATCGGACACTTCTCCAGAGAGGGCAGGAAATGCCGCAAGTCAGCATTCCCTGTGCAGTCGGCGCTTCTGCTGATGCAGAGATTGCTGCTTGTCGCACCAATCCGGCAGATACTCTGCCCGCCTCCTGCCTGCGAAAACCTGCCACCGGCAGCTTTATCGCAGATATGGGCAGCAATGCAGCCCATTTTCTTTGCAAAGAGAAACAGAAACCAAGGGGTGGCGTTTTACCACCCCCTCACAAAATACGAATCGAGGTGAACGCAAATGGCAATTTACCACTTGGAGGCAAAGGTGGTCAGCCGGGGAGCCGGACGCTCCGCCTGTGCAGCCTCCGCTTATCTCAGCTGCTCCCACATCCTCAATGACTATGACGGAGTACAGCACGATTACACCCGAAAGCAGGGCTTGTGTGGCAGGAGGTATTCCTGCCGGACATGGCCCCACCCGCATGGCAAGACCGAGAGGTTCTCTGGAACGCCGTGGAGGAAAACGAGAAAACCAAGGACAGCCGCTTAGCCCGTGAGTTTGTGGTAGCCCTGCCCATAGAGTTGTCCCTAGAGCAATGGCAGACGCTGTTGACGGACTTCGTACAAAACCAATTTGTCGCAGACGGGATGTGCGCCGATCTGGCAATCCACGATCCTGATCCACCGGGTCATAATCCACATGCCCACATTCTCTTGACGGTGCGCCCGCTTGATGAAAGCGGCAAATGGCAATACAAAACGGAGAAGGAATATCTCTGCAGCCGTGACGGTGAGGAACGGGGCTTTACCGCTGCCGAGTTTAAGGCTGCACAGGCTGACGGATGGGAGAAACAGTACCAGTACAAGGTAGGCAGGAAGAAAGTGTATATGACACCATCCGCAGCTGAGGAACATGGATATGAGCGTGCCAGCAAGTATCCCAAAAGCACCAAATACGGGAGACAGAATCCCATTTCTGAACGCTGGAACAGCGAGGAACAGCTCCTTATCTGGCGCAAAGCATGGGCAGATGTGACAAACAAATATTTGGAGCGATACGGTCATGAGGAGCGCATCGACCACCGCAGCTTTGTCGAGCGAGGCATTGACGAGCAGCCCACCATCCACGAGGGCGTGATTGCCCGTGCTTTGGAACAGAAAGGTATCGTGTCCGACAGGTGCGAACTCAACCGTCAGATCAAGGCGGACAACAGGTTCTGCGGGAACTGAAGGCGCAGTTCAAGAAAATTACGGAGGCGGTGAAGAACACGCTGCCCGCTATTGCAGAAGCGTTGGAAAAGCTGCGGGAAAATATGCTGATCTTCTGCTATCAGTTAGGCATATCCGCAGCAGCAAGAAACAGATGACCGGTGCCTTGAATATTCTGAAGCCAAATCTGGCACAGTACCGCCCCTTGTGCAGCAGATAAAGGAAACAACCAAAGAACGGAAGTCCCTACTGGCTGAAAAGAAATCCCTTCCTGCGATCCACTTTGTCAGGCACCGTGAGCTTGCCTCCAAAATAGCCGAGTTGACGGAAAAGTTAGAGGAGCTAAAAAGCGAAAAGGCTATGCTGCTTCATTCTCTGGAATACCCAGAGGACGCCACAAGCGATATCTTCCAGCGCCAGATTGACCGCTATGAAGATAATCTCAAACGGCTTGAGGCGCAGGAGAATAAGTATGCCGGAGAGCTGGAGGCTGCATTGTCTGAGTATGCCGAGCTGAAAGAGCAAGCTTCCGGCTTTGATTCCTTGCAGCTTTATCTGGAGCGGAAGGCACTTCGACCTGACAGAGAGAAAGCAGCAGCCCAACGCATTGAAGCGGCTTATGGCGACAAGTTCAGTTGGTGGTTGATGGAGAGTGGCCTACGGGATGTGTCTGGCTATCTTGACGAATATGCACAGGAAAAGACAATGGATCGAGAACTGCGGCAAAGGCGGCGATCGGAGCGGCTTGAGCGTAAGATGAAAAACAGAGATATGGAACGTTAAAAGTGCTGGAGGTTGAAACTTCAGGTGAAGTCTGTGACATAGGGGATGGAGATAATCCCTATACGTCAAGCGTAATAAGCACCGGTATGGGTTTTCCATACCGGTGCTTGCAATATTTAATCGAATTCTATCACTTAAAATCAAAAGAGTTTTCCAACAACTTATCAAGTGCTGCCATCAGTTCCGCTCGAACAGCCTCTCTTTCACTTTCTCCGCCTGCATTTTCGATATAGATGGAATAGTTATCAAATGTGATATAGGCGTAATAGATCACAGTCTTAATTCCTTCGCTGTTTGCATTTGTAACGAAGTAGCCAGCTTTAACTGGCGTATCTCCAACCATAGATACATTTCCCTTGCCAATTACGGTAGTATCCATAAGATTGTTCCCAGACAGCGAAACAACAAATTTCATATCGCTGTAATGACCATCAAAGCCAACAAATGCTACATCGTCCAAGGTAAAGAGGGCATCTCCGGAAATCGGAAGATCACCGAAAATAGTCTGAACCTCATCTTTGGTCAATGCTCGTGCTTGCAAGTTCAAACTCAGAGCAGAGGCTACCGTATCTGCTTTAGTGAAAGATATGGTAGTTCCATCACCTAATGTAGCTGTTTCTGTACTTTTGCCGAATAATCCCATACTAAACACTCCCACCACGATTAGACAGAGACACGCAGCAATTGCCCCAAATTTCAGCCAAATGCTTTTTTGTTTCTTTGCCTGATAACTCGCCGTTTCTTCGATATGACGGCTACCAATGCCACCAACGGCGTCAGAGATGTTCTTTCGTGTCATAAATCATACCCCGCTTTCTGTAAATGATTTTAAGTTTGCTTCTGATTCGGGAAAGGCGAACAGACACATTGTTATTTGTTGTACGAAGCCTCTTTGCAATTTCTGTAATGCTATCTGAGTACCAATACCTTGCTACAAACATAACCCTGCTTTCCTGATCCAAGCTGTCAAGGAAACGATCAATTTCCTGTGACAGCTCCTTTGCATCCACTTCCTGTTCAATAGTAGATGCAGAAGTTAGGCACTCTTCCAACTCATCAAGTGCAACATCATAGTAACTGTTTCGCTTTAGTGCAGTATTTGCGTGGTATTTTGCGGTAGCGATATTGCGGGTAATACGAAAATATAGGTTCTGAGTGGGTCAGGTCTTTCTGGAGGAATTGCATTCCACGCAGCAAGGTATGTATCATTTACACATTCTTCTGCGTCGGGTTCGCATTTCAAAATGTTGTTTGCAATTCTTTGCAAGTTGAACCGTATTTTGCAGCAAGTTCAGCTATTGCCTGCTCAGTACGAGCAAAGAACAGTTCAATGATCTTCACATCCTCTAACAAGGTATCCACCTCCTCACCTATGTACTATGGATCTGGCGGACAATCTTACAGAAGCGAGGGAAAATTTCACACCTTTATTATAGTACATTGCAATTCTATTTTCTATCGCCTCAGCAAAATCGTTTGGCACCAGTCGAGGTCGCTCGGCAGTCTGAAAATATGGTCCTTCGGTTTTGGTAGAGTTGCTCGCAGCAGAGGAGGCGTAACAAAAAATTAAAGGTAGCTGCCCGGACAGAATGGGTTGGGTGGAAAAATAAATAATATCCGAAACAGGATGACGGAAATTGTTAGCGCCGAGTTAATTCGTACACAGTTAGTGTTTAAGTGTTTACAAACAGCCCATTGATATTGTTCGTTTGTGCGTATATAATATATATAACTATTTGATGCGGAGGTAAACTATGTTTGAATACATGACAGTACAGGATGCGGCTAAACTTTGGGGAATATCGGTGCGTCGTGTTCAAAAGCTGTGTGAGGAGAATCGCATTGATGGAATTGTTCGGCTACCTCGTGCATGGCTAATTCCCCAAGATGCCCAAAAGCCGGCTGATGGAAGATATAAACAAAATAAAAATGAATTTATAGCTGACAACAAGGAGAACACACGATGAGTAAATTGTTATTAGTGGAGGATGACCAAAGTATCGTATCCTCATTATCAGACTATTTAGGAAATGAAGGGTTCAAAATCGAAAATGCTCCCGGTCAAAAGAAGCAATAGAAAAATTGGATAGCGACCAATACGATATAGCCTTGGTGGACATTCAATTATCAAACGGAAATGGTTTTTCTGTTTGTTCTGCAATTAAAGAAAGAGGAACTATGCCAGTTATTTTCTTAACGGCTTCTGATGATGAATATAGTGTTGTGGCTGGGTTAGATATGGGGGCTGACGATTATATCAGCAAACCGTTCAGACCAAGAGAACTGCTTTCAAGGATCAACAGCGTATTAAGGAGAACTAAGAACACACAAAACATTATCAGTTACCTCGACTTAGTTGTGGACACAAATCAAGCAACCGTATCAAAGAATGGGAAAGAGATTTTGTTGTCTGCTATGGAATATAAGTTGCTGTTAGTCTTTTTGCGTAACAAAGGTATTGTCCTTTCTCGCAGAAGATTGTTGGAGCTTTTATGGGACACTACTGGGGAGTTTATCAATGATAATACATTGACTGTCTATATGAAAAGGCTACGTGACAAAATTGAAACCAATCCGCAGGAGCCGGAAATCATAATTACCGTTCGTGGGCTTGGCTATAAGGTGGGTTGATATGGACTTTATCAGAAATAAAGAAGTTAAAAGGCAAATTGTTGTCAGCAGTATTCTTATTCTATTTTGGGGCGGCATTGGCATTATCGTTGATAGCAAAGCTGTGTGGATTGTTCTGTCGGCTATCATTTCATCCAGTGCAGTTTCCCTCTTTTTCACATATCAGAGATACAAGAAAATTGCTGATTTTAGTTTGCATATTGATAGGCTGTTACATGGAGATGAAAAATTTCTTTGGGCAGTTTCAAGAAGGTGAGTTATCTGTTTTACATGATGAAATATCCAAGATGACAAGACGGCTTATTGAACAGGCAGAAGCTCTGAAAATGGAGAAAGGTAATTTGGCAAATGCTTTAGCCGATATTTCACATCAATTAAAAACACCTTTGACATCGCTGAATATCTTAAATGCTTCTCTGTGTAATGAGGAACTGACTGACGAAGAAAGGTATGAGCTGATCCGCGAACAGACTATGCTCTTATCAAGAATGGAGTGGCTGATAGCCACACTTCTGAAAATATCCAAGCTGGATGCAGGAACGATTACTCTAAAGCCACAGGCGGTATACTTAAAAGATGTGGTAGAAAAAGCAATTCGTCCTCTGGAGATTGCGGCAGAATTAAAAATGCAGACAATCACGCAAGTGATTCCGGCAGAATTAAAACTATCTCTTGATACTGATTGACTGCTGAAGCCTTGGGGAATGTAATCAAAAACTGTATCGAACATTCACCAGAGGGCAGCACTATCGAAATCAAGGCAATAGAAAGACCTCTTTTGACACAGATCATTATAGAGGATAGCGGAACAGGTTTTCAGGAAAAAGACATCCCCCATTTATTTGACCGATTTTATCAAGGAAGTGGCTCTACAATCGGTAATGCCGGTTTGGGGTTGGCTCTGGCAAAGACGATCATTGTCAATCAGGGTGGTGTCATCCAAGCGAAAAATCGGGAGTCAGGCGGTGCAAAATTTGAAATCTGCTTTTATCGGGGGACTGCTTAATGCAGCCCCTTTAAGTGACATTTTTGTAATGAAAAAGTAATGAAGCAGTCACTTGGCTTTGCTATACTGAATTGCAAAAATATATGGAGGAACTTTTTATGGAGATATTAAGAGTAGAGAATATCTGCAAAACCTATGAAATGGACAATGCTCCTGTCCATGCTTTGTCAGATGTTTCTTTTTCCGTCGATAAAGGAGAGTTTGTTGCAATCATTGGAGCATCTGGTCTGGCAAGTCTACCCTGTTGCACATTTTAGGTGGTGTTGACAGACCGACTTCGGGAAAAGTATTTGTGGATGGACAGGATGTTTATGAGCAAAATGAAGATGAATTGGCTGTATTCAGAAGAAGGCAGGTTGGGCTTGTCTATCAGTTTTATAATCTGATCCCGGTTTTGACTGTCGAGGAAAATATCACGCTGCCGATTCGATTGGATGGGCGTAAAATCAATCAGGAGCGTTTGAAAGAACTGCTATCCACACTCAAACTGGTAAAGCGTAGAAAGCACCTGCCAAGTCAGTTATCCGGCGGTCAACAACAAAGAGTGGCAATCGGACGAGCGTTGATTAACGCACCTGCGATTATCCTTGCGGATGAGCCAACGGGAAATCTGGACACGGAGAACACAAGGGATATTATGAAACTTCTGCGTGAATCCAATGAAGTCTATCGCCAGACAATGATCCTGATTACCCATGACCGTGAAATCGCAATGCAGGCAGACCGTATTCTGGAAATTCAGGATGGCAGACTTGTGAGGGATGAGGTGATACGCTGATGAATATGATTTTCATGCTTACACTCAGGAATCTGTTGTCGAATAAAAAGCGTACCCTACTCACACTTTTAACCATTCTTTGTCAATCAGTATGATAACCGCTATTCTCTGTGGGGGATGGTCGTTGGTTGATTTTTTGAAAGAGAAAGAAAAAGTGTATGGTGGCGATTATGACTACTACATGGAGGATTTGACTTGGGAGCAGGTTCAAGAGCTATATAGTCAAAACAATGTAGGCGAAGTTTCGCTTCTCCGCTTTGCCGGAAACAGTTTTTACGGGGAGAAATCCAACAGTACAATGCTCTCCGTTGGCGAGATTGACGAGAACTTTACCCAAAGATTTTCGTTAAATCAGTATTTGCTTGCAGGGCGTTTCCCGCAAGATGAAAATGAGATTGTTATTTCAGAATCTTTTTTGAAGAAAAACAACATGAATACAGAGATTGGAGATACGATTTCTTTAACTCTTGGTTCAAGAATTTGGGATGAATATAATGCCCAGCTTTCCGGGCTGACAAATTATAGGGGCGAAGAAGAAAGCTTCGTTCCAACAAAAGAGAAAGCGTATGTAGTTGTTGGTATTCTGTCAGATGTGAATGACTCAAAAATCGCAGCAAACTATAATGCCTTTGCAGGTGTTGACAAAACGGCATCCGATTTTGCTGCGTATGTCAAGGCAAAGAATTTATCCAATTCGATCTATACAGAAGCCGAAGAAGTGGCTGCGGCAGTAGACAGTCATGTAGCAAAGTTTCATTCGGAATTGTTAGTCTATCATGGAATTACCGGGGGTAAAGGAGCTGCAAAACTGATTGCTTTGGTGGTCATGGTCGTTTGTCTTTTGATGGCTGCATCTGCTTCAATGATCAGCAACGCCCTCTCCATTTCCTTACAGGAACGAATTAAGCAGATGGGAATGCTATCCAGTATTGGAGCCACAAAAGGGCAAAAACGCCTTAGCGTATATTTAGAAGCCTTCCTTTTGGGAGTGGTGAGCATACCCTTTGGATTGGTTGTTGGTATCCTGCTATCTGCTCTGTTATTAAGTGTGGTCAGGGCAGCTTTTGGAGAAACATTCACTTTTGGCATCGTAGAACTGTCCTTGAAGGTAAACGGATTGATCCTGCTCGTCAGCGGATTATCCGGCATTGCTTCTTTGTACTTCGGAAGTAGAAAGCCTGTGAAGCAAGCAGCTAAAATTACAGTTATTGAAGCGATCCGCCAGTCTAACAATGCGGTATCAAGAAAGAAATTCCGTGACGGAAAAATCGTTTCTTTGGTTTTTGGCATTTATGGTTCGTTAGCAGCAAAAAATATTAAGCGTAATCCAAAACGCTTCCGAGCGATTACCGGCTCTATTTTCTTGTCGGTGGTAATTGCCCTTTCCTTATATAGTTTCTCTGATTTTATGCTTTATCAGACATCCTTGGATATGAAGGAGGACGGTTCCTGTTATACTGATGTGATTTCGATGATTCAATACAAAGATATTCCTGTCGCAATCGGGGCATTATCGGATGAAAATATCACTGCGGATGTTTCCTATTCTTTTCAGCGATATATGACCGCTGAATTTTCGCAGGAACAAATCAATCCTGATATGCAAGGATATTTTATCAATGGTACGAAAGCAGAGGTATATGTCGTAGGATTGGACGAAGAACATTTTGTCTCTTTGCGATGAAAATGGATTCAGTCTGGATGTGACAAATTTCAATCATGGAATTTTGCTCAATCAGACTATGGGATACTATAATTCGGCACAAAATCGGGTAATTGCAGGCTCACCGTTTCTTATTGAACCGGGAACAGAAATCATTCCGCTGGGGGCATCCGAGGATGCCTTGCCGATTATCGTGGAAGAAATCGTTTCAGAAGAAAATGCAAATATCCAATCCATGTTTGTGAGAGATCGAGCTGTCCTCATCGTGCCTTTAAGTTATTTTAACTTGCTGATAGATGATAACGCCTATGTGGAAATGAGAATACAGACAGCACAGCATAAAGAAGCAATGGAATGTCTGGCTGACAGAGGATTTCCGCAAACTGTGGACATTGCAGCCGCAACGAATAATTCCAGACAGGTATATACGATTGCAAAACTGGTAATCTGCCTGTTCTCGATCCTGATGACGGTTATTATCAGCTTGAATGTTTGTAACACTATCTCGAATACGATTCATTTGAGAAGAAGCGAATTTGCTGTTCTGCGTTCTGTTGGTATGACTGCCAAAGGATTAAAATGTACGCTATTGCTCGAAGCTGTTTTGTACGGCGTAAAAGCATTGGTTCTTGCGTTGCCTGTGAGCTTTTTGATTCATTGTGCTATCTACTACTTCATATCGTCGGGTATGACACCATTTGCTTTTTATATGAACGGCGGTATTTATGCTCTTGCAGTTATGGCTGTCGGCGCTATGGTATGTATCGCTATGCTGTTTGCTGTTAGAAGCGTATCAAAGGTGGAAATTGTAGAGGAACTGAAATTGAGCAATATGTAATCATTCAATCTAACAAAGCAACTGAAACAGAGGTAATAGAAATTGCGTAAAAAGAAACTGGTAAAGAGAGTTGCAGGCATTGCTTTGACTGTTGGTGCAGTTATACTTGCCATTGTATGTGTTGGTAAAGTAAATCGCATTCAGAACGAAAAAGATATTATTGGCACATGGAAGGATGCAAATGCTGAGGAGATATTTACCTTTCAAGAAAACGGGGAACTTGCTGTGAGTAAAGATATGCCCGATTCGGGTCTATCCTGCGGTGACGCATATTATAGTTTTTCTTACTCGGATATAATCTGTGTTACACAGGGAAATAGTAGTGTAGAATTTGAGATAGAAGTAGATCAAAACGAATTGAAAATCTTCTTCATGGGACAAGAATATCTGGAATTGGAAAAGTAATGATTACAAATAAAAGAAAACCATTGAGCCGATAATTCGCATCCTCTGCGGACTAACGGCTCTGCATATATTTTGAACGCTATTTTCAGAAACATTGTGTTTTGCAGAAAAGCCCCTTGACAAATTCCATCTCAAAAGGCGATGCTTATGGAGTATGCCACACGCAACGGTTTCGGGAATTGCCAGTACTATGTCGATGATGGTTACAGCGGTACGAACTCTGACCGCCCTGCCTTTCAGGAACTTCTGGATGATATCCGGGAAGGAAAGGTGGCAACAGTCATTACCAAAGACCAGTCCCGACTTGGACGCAACCACATCGAAACCGGAACGTATATGGAAATCTTCTTTCCTGAGCACGGTGTCCGCTATATTGCAATCAACGATGGTTATGATTCCAACGAGCAATCCCAGATGGATATTGCTCCGTTCAGAAACATCATCAATGAAATGTACGCCAAAGACACTTCCCGAAAAATCAAGAGTGCCCTTCGGACACGCAAGAAAAGCGGAAAGTATATCTCCAGCAACGCACCGTTTGGCTACCAGAAAGACCCTGCCGACCACAATCACCTTGTGATTGACCCGAACACCGCCCCTGTTGTTGAGTACATCTATTCAATGGCAGAGGAAGGGCTGGGGCTTCACCGCATCGCCAAGCGGCTCCACGATGAAAAAGTTCTGAAGCCGTGTTACTACAAGAAAGAGATGTTTGGCCGCTTTATTGATGATGAAAAGATGTATGATTGGGATAATGCCTATATCAGTCAGGTTCTGCACAGCCCGGTCTACGCCGGACACATCATCTACGAAGCCAAGCCCACCGTGTCCATGAAATCCAAAAAGCGACGTTATATTCCGTTTGAAGAACGTGCCATCGTTCCGAATACACATGAAGCAATCATCCCACAAGACCGTTGGGAGAACGTGCAGCGCATCCTTTACAGCCGTTCTGGCTGCTTTATGTGTGATAAGACCGACTACGACAATATTTTCAAGGGAATTATCCGCTGTGCAGACTGCGGCAGAACGATGTTAGTCAAGGTTGAGCACAGGCGCAAACGCAACAGCGTTCTGGAACAGACCTTTTATTGTTGCAGCACTTATCGGAAATATGGTGCGAAAGCCTGTGACTCTCACAATTTGGAAGCCCGTGTTCTGCATGAAGCTGTCTTTGCAGACATTCAGGCACACGCAAAGGCTGCTGTGAGCAATCGGGAAGCCCTTGTGAAGAAGATTGCAAATCAGATGCACCTCCGGGTGTCCTCTGACCGGGCGCAGCACAAACGGGATTTGAAGCAGTGTAAAGCACGAATCGCAGAAATCGAAGACCTGTATGCAAAACTTTATGAGGACGTATCAAAGGGACTTCTCCCGGAGAAACGTTTTCAAATGCTTGCGGATCGCTACGACAAAGAACAGGCTGAACTGACCGACAAGATTGAGCAGTACGAGCGGGAAGGCCGTGCTGAACACGATCAGCTGGACAAGATTCAGGATTTTATTGATGAAGTCAGCAAGTGCGCTGGCATCACCGAACTGAACTATAAGATTCTGCATCAGCTGATTGACAAGATTCTGGTATCCAAAGCGGAAAAGGTCGATGGCGAATACGTCCAGAAAATCCAGATTTTCTACCGCTTTATCGGCCCATTGGATGCCATTGAATAACAACGTCAGAAAAGTCACCTCCGAGAACTATCCTACAGATGCCGGGCGTGAAGGAGAACTGATCTTCCGTCTGGTCTATGAATATGCCGGATGTAATAAGCCTATGGAACGCCTTTGGATTTCCAGTATGGAGGATGCGGCGATCCGTGAGGGTTTTGACCATCTCCGTCCCGGCAGTGATTACGATAAACTCTATGATGCGGCAGTATGCCGGGCAGGAGCCGACTGGCTGATCGGGATCAATGCCACCCGGCTTTTTTCTGTCCTGTATGGTGTCACACTAAATGTCGGCCGTGTTATGTCACCGACGCTGGCACTTTGGTACAGCGTGAGTCGGATATTGAATCCTTCATCAGCAAGCCTTTTATGTGCCGGAAATCACCTGCGGAGGTTTTACTGCTTCCGGCGAAAAATGACGGAACGATCCGAGGCTGAAAAATCCGTATGGACTGTGACCACAACTCCGCTTTTGTGCGTTCTGCGGAAAAGCAGGTAAAACTATACAGCCTCCCCGCCTTTATGACCTTACAACTCTGCAAAGGGAATGTAACCGTATTTATGGCTATACGGCTCAACAGACCCTTGATTATGTGCAATCTCTATGAAAAGAAGCTGGCAACCTATCCGAGAACGGACAGCCAGTATTTGACGAAGGACATGCAGGCAACCGCCGCTTCCCTGATCCTATGGCTGCGTGACAATATGCCCTTTGGAAAAGGCTGCGCCGGAGAGCCGGACATTGACCGGGTAACAGACGACAGCAAAGTGACCGACCACCATGCCATCATCCCAACTGTGGAGATTGCACGGACAGACCTGTCGGAGCTTCCTTCCGGGGAGCGGGATGTGCTTACCCTGCTTGCCGTCAGACTGCTTTGTGCCACAACGCAGGTACACCGATTTGAAGCGGTCACCGCTATATTGGACTGCCAGGGATATACTTTTACGGCAAAAGGAAAGACTATTTTACAGTCCGGCTGGAAAGAGGTGGAACGGATTCACCGTATGAGTATCAGGCAGAGTGAAACGGAACACAAAGAAAATGAAGCTGTCGCTCTCCCTGTGCTGCAGGAAGGACAGACTTTTGAAGCTGTATCAGCAAGTCTCCGTGAAGGGAAAACTTCACCGCCGAAACACTATACGGAGGACACACTGCTGTCCGCTATGGAGACTGCCGGTGCGGAAGATATGCCGGAAGATGCCGAGCGTAAAGGATTGGGTACTCCGGCTACCCGTGCGGCAACACTGGAAAAGCTGGTTTCTGCCGGATTTGTACAGCGAAAGAAAAAGCAGCTCATTCCTACGGAAAAAGGAAAGAACCTGATCGCAGTCCTGCCGGACAATATCAAATCTCCCATCTTAACTGCAGAATGGGAATCCATGCTGAAACAAGTGGAACATGGCGAACTGTCGGCAACATCTTTTATGGATCAGATTGCAGATATGAGCCGGACGCTGGTAAAAGAACATACTACCCCGGAAGAACGTTTTGCGGATCTGTTTCCTTCTTCCAGAGGAACTGCACATGAAGCCGTAGGGGTATGTCCTCGCTGCGGAGCCCCGGTATATGAAGGAAAGAAAGGTTTTTTCTGCGACAACAGGGAATGTTCTTTTGCTCTTTGGAAAGATAACCGTTTCTTTTCCAGCAAGAAAAAATCCATCACAAAGTCTGTGGCAGCGGCTCTTTTGAAAGAGGGCCGTATTTCTATGTCCGGGCTTTACAGTGAAAAAACAGGAAAGACCTATGATGCGGAAGTGATTCTGGATGATACCGGCGGTAAATATGTGAATTTCAAGCTGGAATTTCCAGTAAAGAAAGGCAGGCGTAAATGAGCGATCGAAAAACCTTTGAATATGGCGGTTATCACTTCACGCCCATACGAAAATTTCACAAAAAAGAAGGCGACTTTTTCGCCATATCGAAACGGCTGGCAAGTGACCCCAACTTAGGGCTGTGTACCTATCAGGATCGGCAAAAAGCACCTTATGATTACAAAGACTTTTATACCGTTTCAACAGACAAAGAATGTGATATTTTCCGCTGCGAAGAAAATGGATTGTTGTATGTACCAGGAAAAAATGAACTTTTTATTTACCATGAACCAAAACAGAAAAAGCGGAACTCTATCGCCGATGCCCTTTCACAGCCCAGGAATGTTACTGATACAACCGAAATTTCCAGCGGTCGGCAAAGCAGAGCCCCGGAAAGGTAGGCGTTATGGCGGAGAGAGAATTGAACCGCTCGGAGCGGGCTACGATCCGAAAGCTGGTTACGGAGCTTTGCGCCAACTATGACTCCCAGGATAAGATCTGCCTTCCTCTGGACAGCCCTTGTTACATGCTGAATAAATGGTGGACCGGTGCTTATTGCAGGTACTTTGAAAAAGCGGTGCTGCCGGTGGATGCAGCACTGGAATCAGCCATTACCGGCGAGGACACCTCCATGAGACAGAAAATATGCCCTGTGTGTGGAAAGGCATATCTTCCTACAACCAGCCAGGCATATTGTTCCGCTGCCTGCCGGGTCTATGCAAGACGGAAATCCGAGCGGGAACGCAAACGCCGGAAGCGGCAAAACCAACCATGATATGTCCGCAACTTAGCCTTAAAAGTCCTTGATTTTCAAGGGCTTTTTGCACCTGTTTTCAAGGGAGCTGTATAAGAATACTCCGGTGCTTTGAAATGAGGTTAAGTTGCGGACAAAACATATATTTTAACAAAAACGATAGGAGGCGATTTTTTGAATATCAACACGATTACTGCGGAGGATCTTCGCCGCATGCCGGATAAGGAAGGACTGATTTTACAGGGCTGTGGCGGGGATCTGACAGAGTGGGTGGACGGGATCAATGAAATGCTGACAAAAGCAGGCATATTGAAAGATGGCTGTCAGTTTGAGAATGTGGCTGCTTTTCAGCACGGCGAACTGACCTGTCTGCTTTACCCGTTTGATGATGTGAAACTGGATATAGGAAAACTTGCCCTGTGGCGTTTACAGACCCATGAAGTCTATGGCGGCACATGGCTGTCGGACTTTGTGCCGAATTATTTAGGCGGATTTATAGAAACACCGGAAGCGTTGGCAGATAAACCGGATTGTCCGCTGATCGGAGCAGATGGGAACATTTTTAATCTGCTGGGTATTGCTTCCCGTACTTTGCGGGAGCATGGTTTGAAAGAACAGGCAAAAGAAATGTCTGATCGGGTATTTGTTTCCGGCAGTTATGGAGAAGCGCTCTGTATCATTGGCGAATATGTCAACATCACAGATTCCAAACTGGAGCATAAGAATTCTCTCCGTCAGCAGCTAAAAGCAACAAAACCGGCAGACCCGGTAAAAAAGCAACAAACTTCCAAACAGCAGGAACGATAAGGAGGGATGCGGAATGGAAAAGAAACGGACCTATGGTGTATGGGCAGTACGAAGCAGCACTTCTATTTTCGGACCGGCACAAAGCTGGTGCAAGGAAAATGGAAAACCGTTGGAGTTTGATACCAAAGCTGCTGCTGAAAACTATGCAAAGGAAGCCAACGAACATACGACAGCAAATGTCCGATACTATGTGAAAGAAAAAGAACCGGAGCCCGGTGCTGTTCGGAAAGGAACATCTCAACCGGAGCTGGATGCACGCAGCCATGAAGAAGTGATACCAAGAAATGATGCAGCGGAAAAACAAAATGAGATTCCGGGCAGACAGATTCCTTCTCAAACAGATCCGCTGGTAGAAATCCGCTCTGCGGTCCATAGTAATTACGCGGGTATGGTCGCTATGCTGGGTGCGGACAACCGTGTGTATTTGGGGCGTGAGGAACGCTGCCATTACCAGAATATGCAGCCATCTTACTATGACAATCAGGACGGTTCCCTGTGTTTTGTCTGTGATCAGCCCGACATGTACTATTTTCTCTATGGAGAAGGCTGGGCGCATACCCAGGCGGAAATGCTGGAACGAGGGCTTACCCTGCGCCAGTATGAAGAATTTGCAAGACTGCAAAATGGGGTCCTTGCACAGTTTACCACCCAAAGAGAAATTCTGTTTGCCGGACAGCCATTTCAGGCGCCGGAGAGTTATCTGCGCAATGCAGAACTTTATGAGGAAGGTCAGACCGGCAACTACAATATGCTGGATGGCAGGCTGAACAACGAACCTCCTGTGCGCCCGGATCTGACAGACGGACAGACGGATGAAGAAATCCGGGAGCTGGTGCCGGAAGCAAAGCCGTCTTTGATGGACCGTTTGAAAGCAGACAAACCGGAGCATGAAGCAAGGCAGATGATCCCTCCGGTGCCGGAAAGGGAACGCTGATGGCCGGGGTAAGATTTGAGGATGTAGATCTTTTGGGTGCTCTTTCCCGTATCGTAGATCTTCATACCCAACATTATAAAGAGGACTTTGACCTGGATAAGGAACTGATCTCAAAACTGGCTGTGTCAGAGCGTTCAGAGGATAAACAGCTTCTTTGGATGTCACGCCCTTGCGGAACCTATACCCTGCGCGAACGGGAAGTTTATCTGGAGGGCAGCCATGAAAACAAAGTGTGGCGGTTTTACCAGGAGCAGACAAATGATCCCGTTTTGGCTTATGCCATCTCTTTGAAAGAAGTCAGGGACGGAAAAATATTTGGCGATCTCTATCCGCTAAATTATAGAGAACATGTGGAACGGATGAAAAAATTGACCTGTCCAATCGGAAATGTAGCCGTTGCTTTTGAGGATGGAAATGTTATCACGATTCCCTATCAGGAACGGAGACAATTTATGAACCGGCTTATGCCAGAGCATGGAGCCCCTAAAACAATGACTTATCTGCCAGAAAATGAGCCGGAGCTGATGATAATTCTAAAACGGGAACGCCTCAAACGCAGCTATCATGCGACAGCCGGAAATCTGGAGGAATATCTTGATAAGCTGGAAAAGACCACCCTGCGGGAAAACTCAAAAGAGCAAAGACGGCGGTTTCGACGCAGGAGGTCTCATCTCATAAAAGAGGGTTGGAACGATGAATGGCGGGCATAACAAAAATCCGTCCGCGTCGAATTTGTCATGTCCGAAGCGGAGGCCGAACTGGTAAAAGAACGCATGGCGGAACTTGGCATTACCAACCTGTCGGCATATCTGCGAAAGATGGCCGTAGACGGTTACATCATCCACCTTGATATGGGAGATATTCAGGAAATGATCCGGCTTCTCCGCATTTGTTCCAATAACTTAAACCAATATACCAGACGGGCCAATGAGACCGGCAATATTTATGCCGCAGATATAGATGACATCCGCACCCGTCTGGACAGCCTTTGGGATGGCATGGACAAACTGATCCGGGATTTGCAAACATTTCATAAACAGCCGGAAAGCCGTTGCTTTCTTTTGCCGTCACGGTAAAATTTTTATAAGGGCAGATGCCCTTCTGAAAGGAGGCAAAGCGTATGCGTTTGATAGGTAAATTACTGGCACTTCCCTTTATGCTGGTTACGGGGATTCTTTATCTGGTATGTAAATTTTAGTGGTTCTTTCCGGTGCGGTACTTGGGATTCTTTCTGGGATCATCTTTCTGGCGGCATTGGTGCTGTTCTTTGTCGCAGGATTTTGCCGGGTCTTGCATGGCTTATGATCGCCTTTCTTATCAGTCCATACGGTCTGCCTCTGGCGGCTGCATGGCTGGTAGGGATCATTGGCGGGGCAAACAGTGCCTTAAAGGATTTTATATTTGGTTAAGCAGATTTGGCGGGGCGCATAGGCAGCCCCGCTCTTTCTGCAATTATAACTTCTCTGATTGGAATTAAGTTAAGGAGGTGACGAAAATAGCGACCACAAGACTGATGCCTCTGCATGTAGGAAAAGGTCGGAATATCTCTACTGCGATCTCAGATATTATTGATTATGTAGAAAATCCGCAGAAAACCGATTTTGGAAAATTCATTTATGGCTATGAGTGTGATACCCGGCTTGCTGATGCAGAGTTTCTTCTGTCCAAACGACAGTATGCAAATCTGACCGGCAGAAATCAGGGTGCAGATGATGTGATCGCCTACCATCTCCGTCAGGCATTTAAGCCCGGCGAAGTTACGCCAGAAGAAGCTAATCAGATCGGCAGGAGCTGGCACTGAAGCTCACAAAAGGAAACCATGCCTTTGTTGTCTGCACCCATGTGGATAAGCACCATGTCCATAATCACATCATTATCAACTCTACTACACTGGACTGTCAGAAAAATTTCGCAACTTCTGGGTTCTACCTGGGCAATCCGGCGAATGAATGACAAGCTGTGTTTGGAGCATGGACTTTCGATTGTAGAAAATCCGAAACCCAGCCGGGAGCATTATGGCACATGGCTGGGAAATAAAAGCAGCCTTCCTTTCAGGAGCAGATACGCATTGCTATTGATGCTGCATTAGAGGAAAAGCCAAAAGATTTTGAGGAACTTCTAAAGAAGCTGGAGGCTGCCGGGATTGAAGTTAACCGTGAAAGAAAACATCTTCGGTTCCGAGTTCCGGGACAAGAAAATTATACCCGATGTGATACGCTCAAAGGCGATTATACAGAACAGGCCATCAAAGAACGAATTGCCGGTACACGGACAGTAAAATCCCACCATACTTTTAAAAAACCGGTTTCCAAAGTTGGATTGCTGGTAGATATAGAGGCTGCAATCCGTTCCGGCAAAGGTCCCGGTTATGAGCGTTGGGCAAAAGTGTTCAACTTAAAACAGCTTTCCCAGGCAGTGCTCTACTTAAAAGAACATGGCGATATGGGTTATGAGGATCTTCTGGAAAAAGCCAACGCCGCTACCACTAATTTCAATACCTTATCCGTTCAAATTAAAGATTTAGAGTCAAGAATGAACGCCAATGCCGAGCTACAAAAGCAGATCGTAAACTATGCGAAAACGCGGGCTGTCTATGTAGAATATCGCAAAGCCGGGTACAGCAAAAAATACCGAATAGTACATGAGGCTGAAATTCTGCTACACCAGGCGGCAAAGAATCATTTTGACGAGCTAGGAATCCAAAAGCTCCCCTCTGTTAAATCTCTCCGGGAGGAATACACCGATCTTCTGGAACAAAAACGGAAAGCCTATTCTGCCTATAAGCAGGCCAAAAATGATATGAAAGAACTTCATAATGTTCGGGCTAATGTGGAATATCTATTAGAGATTTCTTCCCCACCGCTACCGCAGCGCAGCACAGAAAAATCACGTCAATAAGGTTTGTCAGCTTTTCGTTTTCAGCGTTCCAACGGAACGCGCAGCCATTGCCACCGGCAATGATCTCAGGGGTTTGGGGATATGTCACCAACAAGCATTTAGCAGGAATTCCGGGAACGGGATTTCTGCTAAATACGCAATCTTACGTAAGATTGCATTGCTTGCCAGTAGTTTTAAGAGTCTTTGGCAGAGAATCTGTTTACAGTTGCCGCATTGATAAACCTTTGATAACTGCCTATAATAGAGTTATTATTTTGAACTGCTATAACAGAGAAATGCAAAAAAATAAAATTTTTTGTCCGCTGTAACATTTCGCGGACATTTGGGGTTTACAATGGCCTTATCAAATATGGAGGTGATACAACTATGACATGGCCTTTTGAGAATGACACCAGCGCCATTGTAAAAAATTAGCAGACCGAAGCATGAAAGCGGATAAAAGACGCAATGCGTTTATTATCATAACGATTGCTTTTGCAGTTAGTTTGATGATGGTATTAGCACTATATAATCTCGGAACAGACCGTGAAAATAGGCTTTATCTGCAAGGACGCTATCAGGGCAGCTTTATTAACAGTACCAGTACCGTCTTTGAAAACTGGAACATAACAACCAGATTGAAGCAGTCGGCAAAGAGGCTGCAATGGGAACGAGCCGTATCAATGACTATACTTTGGATGTGTATTACAGAGATCAAAATGCACTTGAACTAAAAGACGTTACTGACTTGCTGGGAAAATGCCGGAGGCAGAAAATGAAATCATTGTGGAACAGTCCTATTTGGAGCATTTAGGGTTGCCGGTTCAACTGGATCAAACCGTTACACTGGATATGCCTTTTGGAAAAATCAGACATATCATGTTTGCGGCATTATTCAAAGCAGTAATGCGTCCCGTATTTATCAAGTCATTGTATCGGATGGCTTATATAGCCGGTATGAAAAAGCAAACTGTTACGATCTTTTGGTTCGCGTGAAAATACCGAAAATATGGACAGCGAAACTTTGAAACTGCTGATAAACGAAATTGCGGAACAAAGCGGTGTACCTGAACAGTATGTTATGTATAGCTCTACCTACTTTGGATTGGCAGAAGAAAAATCCACGCTGGAGCTATTGGTGATTATCGGAGCAAGCAATTTAATTGTACTGGCCTGTTCTTTGGTTATTTACAGCCTGTTCTACATTTCTGTTATCGGGAAAACACATGAATATGGCAGACTGCGTGTGCTGGGGCTACATCGGTTCAGATCAAGCGTATCGTGCGAAAAGAAAGTTTTTGTTATCCTGTGCTGCAATTCCTATCGGTGTTGTATTGGGAAGTGTTTTGGGCTATTGTTTCGTCCCGGACGGCTGGCATTGGATGACTACACTGGAATGTGCCGTTGTGATTGCCCTTGTTACAGAAATTGCCTTGAAAATTGCTGTCCATACCCCTGTAAAGAAAGCCTCTATGGTATCGCCTATTGAGGCGCTGCGAATCAATACGACTGATACACCGGCGACAGAAAAACGCGGATCGAACATCGAAAAATTACGCCATCTTCGCTTGCCCGAATGAGCTTTGCCCGGAACAAGAAAAAAGCTATACTAACCGTATTGTCTTTGGGATTTGCCGGAGTTTTACTGATGTGTGCCGCCACCTACCTTAATTCAACTGATGTAGAAAGCATGGCAAAACAGCAATTTGCAAATGGCGACATTGTACTTTCCCTTGATCCCGCCAACACAAATGCGGAAGATCGCCCCGCCGGGATCAATGCACTTCAAACGAAAAATCCATTGGATGAAGTTTTGGAAGAAACGATTTCAGATATGGATGGCGTAAAGAATATTGAATTTATACAGGGCTGTGTTTCAAATATGGAATTTCCCACTCCTTTCAAGGATGGTAACAGCCATTTCTTTACCCAAATTGGAATCCCCGAAAATCAGTACGAGGCCTTTTCACAAGGACTAATTGAGGGAACCGCAGACCGCCAGAAACTTATCAACGGAAAAGGAGTTATCGTAGATAATTCCGCCAAGCTGTTAAGCGACTATTATAATTACACTCCTCAAATTGGCGATATAGTCAAAGTGGAAACAGCGGATGGACAATGGGAAGAATTTACTGTAATGGGGATTGGGAAGCTCCTAATCTCGGTGGGGATTCAGCTTCTTTCTATTTTCCGCAGGAACTCTTACCTATGATGAAAGAAAATGTTTCCAACTTCAACATAACCTGCATTGTAGATGTGGAAAGAGATCAGCTTACAGAAGTTGAGAATAAGATTTTCCAGTTGGCGGAAAATCGTGGAGGTATAGAAGTTTTCAGTATCAGCGATATTATTACTTATCTGCAAGAGGAAATGGATAACATAAAAATGCCGTTATACGGATTGGTATTTTTCATTGCTGTTTTGGGCTAATCAGCCTTATCAACACGCTAATGACAAACATTATATCAAGACAGCAGGAATTTGGTATTTTACAGTCTGTGGGATTGAGCAGTAAGCAATTCTCCAAAATGCTGCAAACAGAATGTTTCTATTATGTTTCTGGTACGGCTATTTTAACTTTAACGATTGGAACTTTAACAGGATTTGTACTTTGCAAAGTTTTCAATCAGGTTGGGACATTCGGGACATTGACTTATCATTTTCCAGTTTTAGAAATAAGCATATATTTTGTAGCGCTTTTCTTCATACTGGCCGCTTACTCCGTTTTCTCTGTACGATATAGCAAAAGACATCCTGTGATCGAGCGCATTAAAACAATGGAGTAAATTTTCCTTTATCAGAAAATTGTGTTTTCTGCAACAAAGGACATTTGCCTGTTATACTATCTACAAAAAGCAAAGGAAGTGAGGATATGAAGCAGATTTTAATTGTCGAGGACGACAGTTTTTTGAATAAGATGGTGGCCTATAACCTGACCGCAGACGGCTACGGCGTGACTTCTGCCCTAAATGCCAGAACCGCAGCCGAAGCCATCCGCCAGCGGGAATTTGATTTAGTGCTGCTGGACATCAACCTGCCGGACGGGAACGGTTTTGAACTGTGCAAGCTGATAAAGCCCCAGCACCCGGACACCATCGTAATATTCCTGACCGCCAACGATCAGGAGAGCGACCAGATACGGGGCTATGAGGTGGGCGCGGTGGACTACATCACAAAGCCCTTTGTGATCGGGGCCTTGCAGCGGAAAATCAAAGCCATGTTTGCCATGCTGGAACACCACAAACCGGCCAAGGACATTTACGACGACGGGCGGCTGTTTCTGGACTTCTCGGAGCAGACGGCTTCCTTAAACGGCAAGCCCCTGACCCTATCCCCGATGGAGTACAAAATGCTGAACCTGTTCCGTAAAAATCCCCGGCAAGTGCTGACCCGTGGGCAGCTTTTGGAAAAGCTGTGGGATATAGACGAGAAGTTTGTGGACGAACACACCCTGACAACCTCCATCAGCCGGATTCGGAGTAAGATCGAATCCGACGGCGGCGCGCCCTACATCAAAACTGTTTACGGCATGGGCTATCAATGGACGGGAGGCGAGGCAAAATGAAGTTGCAAAACCTCTCGGTAAAGCGGCTGTTTGGCCGGGTAGCAATGGGGCTTGTCCTTTCCATGTCCGGGATCACCATAGCCCTGTTTCTTGTGACAAAACAGACGGCGGTGCTGCTGACGGGCGGGCGCTGCTGCTGTGCGCCCTTGTGGGGATTTTTGTACTGACGCAGGCGTTTGGAAAGCGGCTGTCGCAGTTTACCGCTGACCTATGCCAGACTTTAGACCACATGATCGCCGGAAATGAAGCGCCCCAGCGGCCAGAGGACAGCGAAACCCAGCTTGCCAGAATTGGACACCGGCTGGCAAGGCTCTATCAGATCATGCAGGAGAACCGCCGCCGGGTGGACGAGGAACGGCAGGAGTTACAGACCCTTGTATCGGATATTTCCCATCAAGTGAAAACGCCGGTAAGCAATCTGAAAATGGCGACGGACACGCTGCTGGAAAAGCCTATGACCAAGGCGGAGCGCACCGACTTTATCCGGGGAATCCGCAGCCAGACGGATAAGCTGGACTTTCTCTTTCAGGCCCTTGTGAAAACTTCCCGGCTGGAAACGGGCGTGATCCAGTTGGATAAGAAACCGGGCCGCCTCTTTGATACCGTGGCACAGGCCATGAGTGGAATTGTGTATGCAGCAGAGAAAAAGGAAATCGTCGTGTCCGTGGACTGCCCGGAGGATTTGACCGTTTTCCATGACAGCAAGTGGACATCCGAAGCCCTTTTAACCTGCTGGACAATGCGGTGAAGTACACCCCGGCAGGCGGGAAAATCGCTGTGTCGGTGGTGCTGTGGGAAATGTATGTGGAAATCAAAGTAGCCGACACCGGCAAGGGCATTTCCGAAAGCAATCAGGCCGCCATCTTCCGGCGCTTCTATCGTGAGGAAGAAGTACACGAACAGCAGGGCGTGGGCATTGGCCTGTATCTGGCCCGCGAGATCGTAACACGGCAGGGCGGCTATATCAAAGTGGTTTCGGAGCCGGGCAAGGGTTCGGAATTTTCCATTATGTTGCCGACTAAATAAAGCACACTTATAACAGGAGAAAACACCATGAAAAATCAATTTTGCAAAGCAACAACAATCATCTTAATAATCAATGTTATTTTATCTATTGTTTTATTTTTCGTTGTTCCTGATAAAATAGCAATTCAATGGGTAGGTACATCCCCCAGCAATGCAGTAGATTCTTACTATGTATTTTTGGTGCCGGTATTGTCAGTGCTTTTTGCTTTTACGGGAAAACCTATTTTTACAATGTTCCTGTTTAGATTGTGGAATAGAACTAACGAGCATTTAGTGACATACTTAAATTTGTGTCTGCAAGTTGTATTTCTTACTTGTGAAATCTATATCGGATTATATAACCTATGTAATTTTAATGTTGCCATTAGTATAATTCTCATTGTGGAACTTATGATAGATGTGGTGATTGGATTGAAATTATTTCACAATCAATCTATCTAAAAGATTGTGTAGTATGATTCGGCGGACGACCATTTCCGGCTGTCCGCCGTGAATTTTTTTGAAATGTCCGAGCGTTGTAACATTTCACCCCGATTTTCAATGAAATTTTTTGGCCGCTGTAACATTTCGCGGACATTTGGGTTTTACAATACCCTTATCAACAAAAGTGAGGAGGCGACGCAATGGAACTGACCCCGACATTGATTTTGAATCTGGCGCTGCTGATCGTCCCGCCCGTTGCCCTTGTGCTGGTGTTCCGGCAATGGCTGGCCCGGCACATCCGCTGGACGGTTGCCTTGACTGCTCTCTGTGATGTTCTCCTATTTTGGGATGAACTGTTCTACTATGAGAGCTTCGGCCTGTTCGCTGTGCTGATTTTGGTGCAGTTGGCGGCCACCGGCGCAGCAGCGTTCCGCATTTACAACAAACAAAAAAAGGATTGAATTTTATGAGCATTTTACAGACTATCGACCTGAAAAAGTATTACGGCACAGAGCCGAACATCACCCGCGCCCTTGACGGTGTGAACTTCTCCGTGGAGGACGGCGAATTTGTGGCCGTTGTGGGAACCTCCGGCAGCGGCAAGTCTACCCTGCTTCACATGATGGGCGGGCTGGACACCCCTACTTCTGGCAATGTGATTGTCCGGGACAAAGAACTGTCGAAGATGAACGACGAACAGCTTACCATCTTTCGCCGCCGCAACATCGGCTTTATCTTCCAGAACTATAACCTTGTTCCGATCCTGAATGTGTATGAGAACATCGTCCTGCCGGTGGAGCTGGACGGGGACACGGTGGATCAGAAGTTTTTGGACGAGATCGTTCACCTGCTGGGACTGGAAGATAAACTGAAAAATATGCCGAACAATCTTTCTGGCGGACAGCAGCAGCGTGTGGCTATCGCCCGGGCCTTGATCACCAAACCGGCTATTGTGCTGGCCGACGAGCCCACCGGCAACCTTGACAGCAAGACCAGCGCCGAGGTGCTGGGGCTGATCAAGCGTACCAGTGCGGAGTTCCGACAAACCGTTGTGATGATCACCCACAACAACGACATTGCCCGCCTTGCAGATCGGATTGTCCGCATTGAGGACGGAAAGATTGTGGAGTAAGGAGGTGGCAGGCTATGACATGGCCTTTTGAAAATGATACCAGCGGCATAGTAAAGCGCATATCAAACCGCAGTATATCGGCAAATCGAAAAAGAAATATCTTTATTATTTTGACGATTGCACTTGCCAGCGCATTGCTATCTGCTATTGTCCTCTATGGCTTTGGGGTTATGCAGGAAACGCAGAACCGCAACCAAAAAACAGCGCAGATTATGTATCATGCGATTTCTGAACAACAGGGACAGGAACTATACAAGCAAGAAGAAATTGCGTGGGTTGGAGAATTTTTCAACGCATTTTCTGAACAGGTAAACCATTCAACCGTGAATTTTACTTATGCAAATGCAGATATGCTAAAATCCCAAAGTATGCCCTATTCGGGAGATTTACCAGCTTCGGAGAATGAAATTGTAGTGCAAGAATCCTTTTTGGATAGTTTGGGCTATTCAAATGAATTGGGACAGACAATTCAAATCCCCTTTTCTGACGGCACTACCCATGATTTCAAATTGACGGGAATCTTAGATGTGAAAACCGGCGATATTGGGCGCTATACAGCCATTATATCGAAAGAATTAGTAAGACAGCAGTATGGCGACGAGGGCATGATTGATTATTACATTGGGCTGAAAGGCGCTCAAAATATGAGCGAGGAAGAAGCCACCAACTATGCAAACACTCTGGCGCAGCAATTAAAAATTTCCGATGATAATGTGATTGTCCGTTCCACATATTTTAACTTAAAGGACGAAAATCACGGAAGCGATATGCTGTTCTATTTCTTGATTGGTTTTGTAACTTTCATTGGTTCCGGCATTGTGATCTATTCGATTTTTTATATTTCAGTAGCAAGCAGTATCCGTAACTATGGACAGCTTCGCACAATCGGAACTACAAAACGACAGATCAAAAAGATGGTTTACCGCGAGGGGAAATTACTTGCTGCCATTGCTATCCCGATTGGTCTGGTTATTGGAAATGTGATTGGGTACTTTCTGGTTCCTGCCGGTTGGTACTGGCTGACCACTTTATGTGTGACGGCCGGGGTTGGCCTTTTTGCATTTATTATTGTGATGATTGCCATTCATACTCCTGTAAAAAGAGCTGCGGCAGTGTCTCCGCTGGAAGCATTGCGATATTCCGATTATCAGGGGAAAATGAAAGAAAGTTCCGTGCTGCACCGTAAAATAACGCCTGCTTCACTTGCTAAAATGAATCTGTCCAGACAAAGGCAAAGTCCACTTTAACAATACTTTCTCTTCACTCGGCGGAGTATTGGTTGTATTGATTTCGACAATGTTAGTTTCCTATGATGGCGTTGCAGAGGCAAGAGGCAGGGCGTTCCCTGTCGGTGAATTTAACATTCAGCTCAACGCAAATCAATCGTGGGACACTGCTGGTATTTCTTTGTCTGGATTGCAGAAAAAGAATTTTCTAAATGCCGATTTTGTAAATGCAGTAGAATCTATTGATGGCGTTACAGGAATCAAGCACTGGTATTACACGGACGCAGAATATCGTGTAAATGGTAATTCTGGAAAATGGATTCAGGGCTTTGCCGAGATGAACAGCAGAATTTGGAGAAAGAGCGAATTGCGGGAACGACTGATTATGATGAACTGGTGGCAGGAAATGGAATTGTCTTGCTTCAAGAGCGTGCCGATCTCTATGATATTGAGGCTGCGTTGGGTGATACCGTCGAAGTGGACTATAAAACCGAATCCGGCCAAATTTGCACAAAGACCTATACCGTCATGGGCATTGTAAACGAATATTCTTACTCCGGCTTCTCAAAATGCTTTGCACTTCCGGAGCAGTTTATGAATGAAGCGACCGGGATAGATTGCACAGGTACGATTTCTGTAATTACCGATATGGAAAAATTTGATACAGTTGAAGCTGCATTAAATCAACTGATAGACGGAAATAGCGATTTGGTTATGGAAACCATAAAAGAAAGTATCACTTATTATAGCGGACTTCAACAACTTTCCATCGGGGTATTGTTGATCGTGGCTGTTATTGTTGTGTGCTTTTCTTTAATCAACCTTGTCAATACGACAATCACAAACTTCTTATCCCGTAGGCAGGAAATTGGAATGTTACAGGCGATTGGTTTGAGTAAAAGCAGCTTATCAAAATGCTGTGCTATGAGGGGTTGATGTATTCAGTTTTTGCTACGCTGGTAACATTGGTTTTGGGGACTGGACTGGGCTTCCTATCCGTACAGGTAGTTGTGAAAACGATGAATCCATACTTTTACTATTCATTTCCGTGGCTGATCGTATTGATATATTTAGCAATCCTGCTGATTGTGCAATTCACCTTGATTTCTTACACAACTGGAAATCTGAAAAAAGCAATCTCTTGTTGAGCAAATCAGGACGATGGAATAGCCGTATGGGATCGGCGGGGCGGCGTGTGCTGCCCCGCTTTTTTCGCCATTTCTCAAAAAAATTTTTGAAATGTCCGAGCGTTGTAACAATTCAGCCTGTTTTTCTGTCGAAATCAAAGGCACCTCGGACATTTGTGTAACATTTGTAGTTTATGCTTGTGGTAAATCAATATTGGGGGTGAGGACACATGAAAAAGATACTGCTGATCGACGACAGCGACACCTATACATGGTGTCTGAAAATATACTTACAGCACCGGGGCTACCCGGTGAAAACGGCTTGTACGCTGAAAGAAGCGCGGGCCGCCATCCAAGAGGAAATGCCGCTGGTGGTCTGCTGTGATCTCGACCTGCCGGATGGTTCTGGCATGGACTTTCTGGACGAGGTGCGGGCCGCAGACAAGGAGCTGCCTTTTATTCTGGCGTCCTGTCATGACAAGGACGACTACGAACAGGAAGCTATGCGCCGGGGCGCGACGCTGTGCATGGACAAAATGAAAGGACTGCTACTACAAGATAAGCTGGTGGAATACGCCTACCGGCAGTTATCCGGCGAAAAGGCCCCGACTTTTCACAAGCTGCTCTTTGTCTATGCAGAAGATACCAGCGCCGAAGTGCTGCGGGCTGCTATGCTACAAAAGGGCTTTGACCTGATTCTGGTTTCCTCGATTTGGGAAGCCAAGCGCCGGATTTTTGAGGATAAGGAAATAGAACTGATCTTGTGCGATCTGGAACTGCCGGACGGCACAGCAATGGAGCTGTTTCATACGCTACGGCGGGTGGCGGGGATGTTCCAAATGAAGAATCCCCCTGTCCGGCTTCTGCCGTTCTTTATCCTCACCGAGAACAACGACCCTGCCACGGAATATGAATACCGGCATGAGGGCGTGAACGACTATATCACCGCCCCGGTCAATATCCCGGAGCTGATCCGGCAGGTTTTGTTCTTTGTGGAGTAATTGAAAAATTTTATGGAGGTGATGATGTGATGGGACATTAGCTGTTTTTGATATAGAAGAATCCGGCAAACAGATTGGCGAAAAGTTATTTCTGCTTCTTAACGAGGAACAAAAGAATGCTCTAATGCAATATATTTTGGAGCAAGGAGTCTGTCATGGAACAGTATTCAATTCCTGTCACACTTCTTCCACAGCAGAGAAAAATCCTCTGACAGAAATACAAGAAGGCGAGCTTTATCTATGCCTGGAACACCGCACTGTCAGGGTTCGTGAACGGATTATCAACCTGACAAGTAAGGAGTTTGATATACTGGCATTACTCATTGCCAATCCCAAACGTGTTTTTACTTACGAACTGATTACCGATTTGGTTTGGAAAGAGGATTGTGATTTCTATTCGAGAAAAGCGATTCATAATCATATAAGTAAGCTGCGTAAGAAGTTGCGCTTTGAACCGGATCTTCCAAACTATATTGAGAGTGTCGCCGGAATCGGCTATAAATTTGAACATTTGTAAGCTAAAGCCACGAGATTTTCTTGTGGCTTTAATTAACATCCACTTCCAAACGCTTAATATTGAAGGTTGTATTGTTCGAGCTAAAGAACTATAATAGATTCTATGGAGGTGCGATATGGAATATATGACATTAAAAGAGGCCGCCGAAAAATGGGGTGTGACGCCTCGTAGGGTAAATTATTATTGTGCTGGTGAACGTATTTCTGGAGCAGTAAAGATGGCCGGTATTTGGCTGATTCCCAAAACTGCAGAAAAGCCGATTGATGGCCGGACAAAACAAAGAAGGTGCAGAAAGCATGAAACGATATAAAATTATGATAATTGAAGATGATCCTGTGATACAAGGAGAATTGCAAACATTATTGAATGGAAATGGATATACAACGATTGGAGTAAGGAATTTTTCTGCTGTGACAGAACAGATTCAGGATGAAAAACCACATCTGATTTTGTTGGACATTAAGTTACCCGGAGAGAATGGTTTTGCTTTATGCTCTAAAATTCGTACCTTTTCCGAGGTGCCGATCATTTTTGTAACGAGCTGTAATACAGATATGGATGAATTAAACAGCATTATGCTGGGTGGCGATGCTTTTATCACGAAGCCCTATAACACAGCAATCCTGCTTGCGAAAATCGCTTCCCTACTGAAAAAAGCCTATCCCGCACAGCAGCAGGAACAGATCGTCTATGGAGATGCGGTGCTGCATCTGGAGTCCAGCAGTCTGGACTATAATGGACATAGTGTAGAACTTACCAAAAACGAATTAAAAATTCTCTATTACCTTTTCAAGAATGGAGGGAAAATCTGTTCTCGTGGAGATATTATTGAGTATTTGTGGGACAATCAGCTATATGTGGATGACAATGCTTTGAGTGTCAATATCAACCGCATACGGGAAAAACTGGCGGGCATTGGTCTGACGGATTTTATCAAGACAAAGCACCGACAGGGGTACACGATATGAACAGCAAACGATATTGGAAAAACAGGCTTCCATTTCTGCTGACGAACCTTGTTTGTATGGCTGCGCTCACTGTATTTCTGTTGGTGTGCGGCAATTCGGTTTCCGCAGTAGTATTGATCCTGATCGTATGGGCATTGGTTTTGCTGACGGGACTTATCCTCACTTACTGGAAACGGAAGCGGCAGATGAAAAAACTTCTGGATATGGCGGAACAACTTTCAGAACGATACCTCATTTCCGAAGTGATGGAGCTGCCGGAACAGGCCGAGGATCAGGTTTACTATCAGCTTTTGAAAATGGCTGGAAAATCCATGTTGGAGCAGATTGGGGATGTCGAGCGGGAACGCCTGGAGTACAAGGAATACATTGAGCAATGGATTCACGAAATCAAAACGCCCATTACTGCCATGAAACTTCTATGTGAAAACCATCGGATGGACTGGACAAAAGAACTTCTGCTGGAACTGGAAAAGACCAACCGCTTTACCGAACAGGCTCTTTATTACGCCCGTAGTGAGCATACAGAGAAAGATTATTCTGTCCGGGAAATGGCACTGTCCCAAGTGGTGCATCAGGCGATTGCAGATAATAAATATCTGCTGCTCCAAAGTGGTATGCGTCTGGAAGTGGAGGAAATGCAGGACACGGTTTATTCAGATGAAAAGTGGGTGCGTTTTATCCTAAATCAACTGATCGCCAATGCGGTCAAGTATCGTATGGAACAGCCGGTTCTCCGCATTTCTACTCATAAACGGCAGGATCAGGTGGTTCTTGTCGTGGAGGATAATGGAATCGGGATTGCTGCGTCCGATCTGCCCCGTATCTTTGAAATGGGATTTACCGGTCAGAATGGTCGTATGGTTCAGCAGTCCACGGGCATTGGTCTGTACCTATGCAAACGGCTTTGTGAAAAGCTGGGTATTGGCATTATGGCGGAGTCGTCGGAACATGGCACAGCCATTTCCCTTTCTTTTCATATTAACTGTCTGATTCATGAAGTGCAGAGCTGAGAACCGTTCTGCACTTCTTACATTTTTGTTAGAACTTTGTAAGAAAACTTGATACAAACGAAGCCGTTCTTATTCTACAATAGAGATCAGAGGTGATAACAATGAAAGAAATTTTGAAACTGGATCATATCCAAAAATATTACGGAAATGGCGGGAATGTTACAAAAGCAATTCAGGACATCAGCTTTTCCGTTCAGGAGGGAGAATTTGTAGGGATCATGGGCGCATCCGGTTCCGGCAAGACCACCTTGCTCAACTGTATTTCCACCATTGATACCGTCAGTGCGGGACATATCTATCTGGATGGGACCGATGTAACGGAAATCAATGAAAAACAGATTGCCCGGTTTCGCCGGGAAAATCTTGGCTTTGTGTTCCAGGATTTTAACCTGCTGGACACGCTGACCATTTCGGAAAACATTGCCTTGGCACTGACTATCAACAAGGTTCCCGCAGGCGAGATTGATGGGCGGGTGCGGGAAATGGCCGGAAAGCTGAATATCACGGATATTCTGGATAAATACCCCTATCAGGTGTCCGGCGGCCAGAAACAGCGGTGTGCCTGTGCCAGAGCTATTATCAACCAGCCTAAGCTGATCTTGGCGGACGAACCTACCGGCGCGTTAGACAGTCACTCGTCACAAGCCTTGCTCTCCACAATCCAGAGTATTAACGAAAGCCTTGACGCCACAATCCTGATGGTAACACACGACGCTTTTTCGGCAAGCTATGCCAATCGTATTCTCTTTTTAAGAGATGGTGCAATCTTCACGGAAATTCTCAAAGGCAGTGATTCTCGTAGGGTTTTCTTTGAAAAAATCTTGGATGTCCTTACCATGATGGGAGGAGGTGTGAATGATGTACGCTAAATTAGCACTTGAAAATGTAAAGAAATCTACAAAGACTATTTGATATATATTGTCACTCTGACGGCGTGTATATCTATGTTTTATGCTTTCCTTTCCATTTCCAGCAATTATTATGATCCGAATATAGGAGCAGAATTTAATTTAGATATATTAGGTGACGGAATTAAATATGCGATTCTATTGATTACTGTATTGCTGATGTTCCTTATGCAGTATGTAAACCACTTTATGATACAACGGCGAAAAAGAGAATTTGCAATTCAGAGTATTATTGGAATGGAGCAATCAACGATAGCTCGACTTTTCTTTGTAGAATCACTAATAATGGGAATTTTTTCGCTTTTTTTGGGATAGGATTAGGTGGTGTGTTTTCTCAATTCATTACTGCTATGTTGCTTCAAATGTATCATAAACCATTTGAATTTTCATTTATGCTTTTTCCAGATACAATCATTTTGACGATTCTATTTTTCTGCATATGTTTTGCGACAGTTGGTTTATCTCAAGTTCGCACGATACGAAAAATAAAGATAATTGATATGCTAAATGCAGATCGAAAAAATGATATATTGGGAACCCCCCACAAATGGATATACAAACTCTTTCCAGTAAATTTTGTCCTTTATCTGCTGATTACCTTTTATAATATTAGAACCCTGTCTTACTACTTTAACGGAGAATTTGAACTGGTAATCAAAATATGGTCTGCAATCAGCATTATTGTACCAATTCTGATGTTGATTACGCATATAAGGGAAAGATTCAGAAGAAAAGAACAAAACACAGTAAAGCAGCTCTTTTTGATTGAATGTATTTGCCTGTTGGAACTGATTATTCTTTCCATATTGCCAGTTTTCAAAGTGTACCTTGCAATGCCGATGGATAAAGGTGCTTTTAATGTTTATATGGGATTTCTGTTTTGGTGTGTTGTATTTGGAGTGAGTGTATTTTTCGTTTTGTTTAGTAATTACTTGTTGGTTATCAAAGAACGCCAGAAGTATAAAGAAGAAAATCTGTTCTTTTTTGGACAACTGCTATCTAAATTAAAATCGAAAACACTTTCAATGACTTTGATTTGCCTCACACTTACATTATCCATGGCATTATTTTTTGTAACACCACTCCTTGTTGGATGGGCACAAGGTTTTTTGGAAAAAAGAGTTCCTTTTGATATACAGATTTCTTCGGACTACATTGGTATGCAGTCTGGTTATATCGGCATACAGTCCGAAAAAGAGCTGCCTGTAACGGATTATAGTTTTCTTGATTCTTTCATTGAAAAGAATATTTCTGTTCGTGATGATTGCTCTTTTAAGACATACTTTGTAAACAAAACTGACTTTTATAACCAACTGGAGAATAGCAGGAAAAATGCCTCACCCATCACAGCGATTTCTTTGTCCGACTATAACCATCTATTAAAGATGGCAGGTTATGATGAAATTTCTTTACGGGATCATGAATTTACAACCCAGTGGCTTTCCATAACGCCCCAAGATTCAATTTCGGAGTATCTTGAAGCTCACAAATCTATTAAAACTGATGGAGGCGATTTACAGCTTGCTGATATTTCTGCACATACAGTAGACTTAGGTGAAGATTTTTATAATTTTCAAAGTGTGATATATATTGTACCAGATCACATTTGCAATAAACTGACATCAGCTAATACATTCCGGTATATGATGGCAGATAAAACAATTTCTTATGATATTGCTCAAGAATTAAAATCATACTTTGAAAATTCAAGTCTTACTGATTCGCTTGTAACTTATAACATTACCATGCGGACAATCGAGGTTAATGATAATTCTGCTATTATTTTCATTATGCAAACTGGATTGACATATAGCGCAATCATCTTGTTTGTAACCTGTTTTACTATCTTGGCTTTGCAGCAATTATCAGATTCCGGGAAATACAAATATCGTTTTCGGGTTCTAAGAAATATGGGCGTTGAAGAACCACATATACGAAAGTTGATTTTGAAACAATTAGCTGTATGGTTTGGTGTTCCGGTTATACTGGCTCTTATCTTGTCTGGCGCATTCCTTGTATTTTTGTTTGTAGGATTCCATATGCAGATTGCAGTGTATATCGGAGTACAGCGATTGGTACAGCAGCTTGTTGATTGTGTTGGCTATTTTAGATGTCCTTTTAATAAGTTACTTTATTAGTACATGGGTCTTGTTTAATAATTCTGCATCTGCCTGACCTTTTTGCATTTTACAATGACCTTATCAACAAAAGCGAGGAGGCGACGCAATGGAACTGACCCCGACATTGATTTTGAATCTGGCGCTGCTGATCGTCCCGCCCGTTGCCCTTGTGCTGGTGTTCCGGCAATGGCTGACCCGGCACATACGCTGGACGGTTGCCTTGACTGCTCTCTGTGATGTTCTCCTGTTTTGGGATGAACTGTTCTATTATGAGAGCTTCGGCCTGTTCGCTGTGCTGATTCTGGTGCAGTTGGCGGCCACTGGCGCAGCAGCGTCCCGCATTTACTACAAACAAAGAAAAGGTTGAATAGAAAATAGGTATTATCAATCAAAAATATCATTGGAGGTAACTTATGGAAAAAGAAACAATGGGAACTGTAATTTCAGTTACAAAACAATGGTGGTTAAAAGTGAATCGTAAACCTGTCCGCGCTCATGCTATGGATGGCGCAGCCTTTCCGCATACTATCAAGGTCAAATATACGATAGACGGTAAAGATTACATCTGCCGAAAATGGATTGGTGCAGGAAACAACGTTCCTGACAAGGGAACAACGATTAAAGTTACCTATTGGGAAGATAAGCCATCGAAAGCAAGAATTGAGCTCTAATCAATAAATTTATCAAAATATGGAGGTGATGATGTGATGGGACATTAGCTGTTTTTGATATTGAAGAATCCGGCAAGGAGATTGGTGAAAAGTTATTTCTGCTTCTTAACGAGGAACAAAAGAATGCTCTAATGCAATATATTTTGGAACAAGGAGTCAGTCATGGAACAGTATTCAATTCCTGTCACACTTTCTCCGCAGCAGAGAAGAATCCTCTTACAGAAATACAAGAAGGCGAGCTTTATCTATGTCTGGAACACCGCACTGTCAGGGTTAGGGAACGGATTATCAACTTGACAAGTAAGGAGTTTGATATACTGGCATTGCTCATTGCCAATCCCAAACGTGTTTTTACTTACGAACTGATTACCGATTTGGTTTGGAAAGAGGATTGTGATTTCTATTCGAGAAAAGCGATTCATAATCATATAAGTAAGTTGCGTAAGAAATTGCGTTTTGAACCGGATCTTCCAAACTACATTGAGAGTGTCGCCGGGATCGGCTATAAATTTGAACAACTATAATATGAGCCCACAAGGTGTCGTTTCCCCTTGTGGGTTTGCTTTTTGTAGCATATATTCTAAGAGCAGAATATGTAGAAAATTGCGAATATAAAGAGTAAAAAGCGAATGTCTGCGGACTGATACAGGAAACATAACCGATATAATTTTCTCCCAAGGAGGTATCAAGCAGCCAATTCAGGTTCCTCCTTGATGGGAGGAAATGCCTATGCGTCTATGCAACACAGATCTGCAGATAAACTGCTTTACATTCAGTCACCTATACGTCGTAGTCCAGCTCGTATGGATTGCGGCGTTTTTGGTTTCGACAAAGTTTGAGCATTTCCGCTGTCAACCTCCCGGAAAAATTTCATACTTTTGCTTTGGCGCGCCTGTTCTTTGTACGGGCGCGCTTTTTTGTACCCTTTTTTTAATCAGAAAGAGACTTAGACCTTATCGCTGCCGCAGCCCACCCTCTGATTTCGATTTTTGCCATCAACTCAAACATCGAAATTGGAGGAAATTACTATGAAGAAAATCAATCTACGGGATTATTACCCGTATTATACACAGGACATGATCGTTGAGGTGCCGGATGAAGTTGCTTTGTTGCTTAGGGAATATATGTTGTTGGAAGAAGCCTATCGGATTCGTACATACCGCTATAAAGCATTTTACTCTCTGGATCGAGACGAAGGTATTGAGCGTGAGATATTGCAAAAGCCTCTTAACCCGGCAGAAATTTGGGAACAGCGTCAAATGACGGAATTGATTTATAAAGGTCTTTCCAAACTTCCAGTAAAGCAGCGCCAACGGATCTATGCACACTTTTTTCTTGGCATGAGCAAAGCAGATATTGCCAAAGCGGAAGGAACACACAAAAGCCGGATCACCCGTTCTATCGAAGCAGGATTGCGTAGTCTGGAAAAATATTTCAAAGAAATTTTATAACAGACGGCAACTTTGCCCCTAAAAATGTACTGAATAGTAGAGGGACATATTCGGCGGGACAAGCTGGACGGGTGTGGTAAGGAAGCATATACCTCCTCCCACCCCAACTGCAATATCAATTTGTCTGCCATGCCCCTTGCTTGTTCCTTGACAACCGAATATACGCTGTTACAGGTACTTCATTCTGTGTTCCGAGCGGCAGATGGGGCGGCGCGGTGACAGGCAGCCTAAGGAGGTGATGAATCCAGGCTGTCCGAGCGATAAACGCAACCTACGAAACCGGCTGTGGCAAGCCGGACGCGATAACGACACAGATCATAATGGTACTTCTTCACAGCTTCCTAAAGACTTGGGGAGAGTTCCTGCGGCGTTTGCTTGCTCTGGCAAAGCGGCGGCGTATGTGGGACTATGATGCGGTGACGCTATCCGCAGCCTGTAACAGCCCCGTCCTTATAACAGAAGGACTTGCCGGGGTGCGTGGCAAATACGGCAGTAAAATCGAAATCAGATATAATGGGCCGGATTTATGTGTGTAACAACCGTAGATCCGACCTATTCATGTGGTTTTGATAACACAGTTTTCAGAAGGGAGTTGATACTATGGAAATGAACACCATTGTCAGTGAAGTGGGTACGCTGGTAGACATTCGGGATGTTTCTGTCAACAAAGAACTTTCCCGTGATGAACGGATTGCAGAATTTGTTCAGCAGATAAAAAATCCATACCATTTTAAGTGTGGCCGTTTTACTGTACAGGCCAGCTTTTCTGCTGAAGGTGCTACCCTGGAAGAATGTATCAAGGGTATTTTACGATAGGCGCAATTTTAAGAAAGGGGCTGACTTTTCCGTAAAAGCATGGTAGAATAAGAATCGGAAAAGGAATTGAATATGGACTAACCACACTTCTTGAATTGCGGGGATTTTTCTGTGCAACGAAAGGAGTGTTTTTTTATGCAGGTTTACAAAGCGATTAAGTACATCCGTCTTTCTTATACGGATGATAAAACAGTAGAAAGTGACAGCGTTGCCAATCAGCGGCGCCTGATCGATGATTACATAGCCCGACACCCGGAAATTGAGGTTGTGGCAGAAAAAATTGACGATGGTTATAGTGGCGTTTTGTTTGATCGCCCGGCATTTCAGGAAATGATGCAGATGATCGAACAAGGCGAAGCTAATTGCGTGATTGTCAAAGACCTCTCCCGCTTAGGTCGTGAGTACATAGAAACAGGCCGCTATATGCGCAGGGTGTTTCCAGCCTATGGAGTGCGTTTTATCGCAATTAACGATAATGTGGATACGGAAAATGACGCTGCCGATGATCTCACGGTTTCTGTCAAAAACATTATGAATGAGGCTTACTGTCGGGATATTTCCGTTAAGACACGGAGTGCCCTGGAAGTAAAACGGCGCAGCGGGGATTTTGTAGGTGCTTTTACCATCTATGGTTATGTGAAAGTCGGCGATAAACACAAGAGCCTGGAAGTAGACGAATATGCTGCCAATGTTGTGCGGGATATTTTCAGAAAACGGCTGGAAGGATTCAGCGCTTCCCATATAGCGGATGAACTGAACCGATTAGGAATTCTTTCACCGTTGGCGTATAAGCGCAATCACGGAATGCCTCATGCAAAAGGTGGCTATACAGACCGAAAGGATTGCAAATGGTCTGCAACTACAATCATCCGCATTTTACAGGATGAAACTTACACCGGAACACTGGTCCAGGGCAAGCAGACAACGCCCCATTTCAAATTAAAAGAGCGTGAGGACAAACCTTCTTCGGAATGGATTCGTGTGGAGGGAACCCATGAGGCAATCATACAAAAGCACGATTTTGATCTGGTGCAAAGGCTCCGCAGGATTGACACAAGGACTTCTCCTAAATCGGATAAGGTTTACCTGTTTTCCGGCATTTTGATCTGCGGCTGCTGTGGCTGCCGTATGACCCGCAAGACGAACCGCTATAAAGATAAAGAGTATCACTATTATTACTGCCCGACCGGTAAAAAGAATGGCTGCACATCGTCGGTCATGCTGAAAGAGTCGGATCTGATTGAATGTGTACAGGACAGTTTGAAAGGACATATTGAAAATGTTGCTTCTCTGGATGCCCTGCTGTCCAGTATCAGTCAAGAACGGATTAACCGGGAATTGGCGCAGGAATATGCCGCACAGATCAGAGTAAATGAAAAGCGTGTGGCACAGACCGAGGGCTTTAAGGCAAAACTCTATGAAAATCTGGTGAGTGGAATTCTGACAAAGGAAGAATTTCTCTCTTACAAGCGAAAATACAATGCAGATATTGAACTGTTCCAAAAAGCAATCGCTGAATGGAACGAAAAACTTACAGATGTATTAGAAAACCGAAGCGAACGAAACCGTTGGATCAACCATTTTATGAAATTTTCTACTATGGAGGGTATTGACCGTCGGGCAGTCATGCAGCTTATCCGAAGCATACGGGTAATGGGTAAAGATGAACTGCATATTGAATTTAATTACCAGGATGAGTATCAGAAAGCAATCTCTTTGGCGGAACAGATTGCTACAAAAAACGAAGAAAGGATGGTGGGCTAAATGGCAAGAAAAAGCAGAAAACAGACGGCAGCCCCATGCCGGCACCATCTTTGTATGTACATGTGGCTCTGTATATCCGTCTTTCTGTGGAGGATAACAAAAGCGGGGCTGCTCAGTAGAAAACCAAAAGTTGGTACTGAATGACTTTCTTTCAGATAAACCGGACTTCGTTGTGTATGATACTTATATCGACAACGGAGCAACAGGGACAAATTTTCACCGCCCTGGATTTCAGCAAATGCTATCTGATATTGAAGCAGGCCACATTAACTGTGTGATTGTTAAGGATCTTTCCCGATTAGGGCGAAATTCTATTGACACAGGTTATTATATCGAACAATATTTTCATGCGCATAATGTTCGGTTCATTGCTGTTACGGATCAGTTTGACACAGCGGATTCCGGAAATCTTCATGGCGGTATCATGCTGCCTTTGAAAAATATGATCAATGAAGCCTATGCTCTGGACATTGGGCGAAAAATCAAAGCACAGGCGCGGCAGGCTATGAAAGATGGCGACTATATTGGTGCACGGGCACCTTACGGTTACAGGAAAGACCCGGATGATTGCCATAAACTTCTGATTGATGAAAATACTGCCCCTGTAGTAAAACAGATTTTTGAATGGGCACATGAACATGTGGCACTGAACCGGATTGTCCGCAACCTAAATGAGATGGGGATTCCGGCACCGAGCCATTATAAAAGACCACTGGCGAGATTACCAGTCCGGGACTGATCGGAAGCGGCAAATGGCAGACCCGTACAGTGATGAAAATCTTAGAAAGCGAAGTTTATACAGGCGATCTGGTGCAAGGGAAAACAAAGATTGTAGATCATCAGCAGGTCAAGGCTGGAGAAGATAATCTGATTATTGTAAAATGCACCCATGAACCGATCATCAGCCATGAGTTGTTTCATGCAGTTCAGGAATACAGAAAACAGATCTGTGAAGAAAGCAAAGCAACTCCAAAACGTCCCTACACACCAAACATTTTCAAAGGTAAAGTGTTCTGTACTGATTGTGGCAGAAGCCTTCACAGGCAACGCGCCGAGCGCCGGAAAGGACCCGACACTTACTGGTTCCACTGCCTTACAAACAACCGGGTAGAAAAAGATAGCTGCAAAGGTGCGATGATACAGGAGAAAGAACTGATTTCTACTGTTACGGATATTCTTGAAAAAGAGCTGACAGTTGCGCTGGGAATGTCGCTGCCACTCTTTCAGTTGGAGGCAAGACAAAACAGGAAAAGATAAGCTGAAAATTCAGATGTCGGCCAAACGACAGGAAATTGAAAAACACGCCGGCTGATCCGTGGCCTATATGAAAATTTTGTACAGGGTATTTTGACAAATGACGAATACTTTGAATTGAAAGCGGATTATGAACATGCTATCAATGCTCTGTCTGGTGAGATTGAAGTATTTGAAAAATCTATGGACTCCCTGGACAACCAGCTTGCCAGATACCGTGCAATGGAAAAGGATGCAAAACACTGGCACAGGATCATGTACTGACTGCAGAACTGATTGAACGGCTCATTGAACGAATTGAGATCGACCACGAGCGGAATATTCATGTAACCTTCCGTTTCAAAATGAATTTCAGGGAAAGGCGGTGGAACCGTGCGCAACTATGTGATTGCCCTTTATATCCGTCTTTCTGTGGAAGATTTCAAAACCGAAAGTTTGAGTATACCAAATCAAAACTGATTCTTCGTGAAAAAGCTATGTCTCTGCCGGAATGGGATAACAGTGAGATTTTGGAATTTATTGACAATGGTCATACAGGGACAAACTTTGAGCGTCCGGCGGTGCAGGAACTTTTAACAATGGTTCAGGCTGGAAAGATCAACTGTATTATTGTAAAAGACCTTTCCCGATTTGGACGTAACAGCATTGAAACCGGCTATTTTATTGAGCGGGTATTTCCTCTTTACCACACCCGTTTTATTTCCGTCAGTGATGATTTTGACACGGCTAATTTCAAAGGTGATACCGGAGGGATTGATATTGCTTTCAAGTATCTTATTAGCGAGTGTTATAGCCGGGATATGTCCATGAAACAAAAGTGCAAAATACGCAAAGATGCGTCGTGGAGAATATCAGAGTGTCATCTGTCCCGGCTATCGCAAGAGTGCAGACGGACGTATGGAACCGGACGAGGATGTTGCCCCGAATGTGCAGATGATATTTCAATGGGCGTCTGAAGGCAACACCGCAGCCGAGATCACAAGAAGATTGTATGCTATGAATATCCCCACCCCTGGGGAATATCGCAAACTTAAAGGCAAGGACTATTACAATGTTTCCCGAACAAACGGCGTTTGGAGTACATCAACGGTCCTGCGTATTTTAGAAGATCAAAGATATATCGGTACCTATGTAATTGGCAAGAGAAAGGTAAAAGAGATTGGCAGCCGACATACACAGTTAAAGGATGAAAGTGAGTGGTTCAAAATACCGAACCATCATCCGGCTATTGTAAGTGTGGATCTATTTGAGAAAGCCAATGCTTCTATTAAGCGTTTCTCTCTGTTAAATAAAAAGCCGCGTGATTATCTGCTCCGTGGTAAGGTATTCTGTGGATGCTGCGATCATGCAATGTCTCTACGAAATGGTGCGTGGTTTTATTGCCGTCATTCCGAGGTGGCTGAAACGCTTCCTTGTCATGGTGTGCGCATAAAGATGGCAGATCTGGAGCAGGTTGTATTTGAAACAATTCGGGCTCAAATGTGTCCGGCATTGGGAATTGATAGCAATAAGGATAAATTGGATTTGCAGACAGTCCAGCAGGCCGAACATGAAGAAAAACTCCGTTCTATTCAAGACAGCAAGCGGCATCTTTATGAGCAGTATGCACTCGGAGAGATTGATTTGGAAACCTATCGAACACGAAAAGCGGTTTATGACACGGAACTGGTACAAGCCAAAAATGTTCATGCTGTCATCACTGCACAGACAAAGCAGATAAAAAGTGATTATGAGATTAAGCTGAAACAACAGGAAATTGTGCAGGAAGTCGGAAACGCCAACATTCTGACAAAAGCTCTGATTGACCGGCTTATCAACAAAGTTTACGTCTTTCCAGGAGATCGGATTGAGATTGAATATGCAACACAGGATTTCTTAGAAACTAAGGAACCGAAAAGGAGGTATAACCGTGAACACCCATTTGAAACAGCTATGGCAGCTATGAAGCTGCCCAAAACTTCAAAAAGTTATAAATTTTTTGTCTTGGGCTTGACATACGGGTGACGAAGCGCATGAGGGTGCGCCTGATGGACGCTGGCCTTTTTCAGATAGCCGTGAATGCTCTTACGGTAGCATCGAGGTTCAACTGGCTTTTCCTCATTGCCAGAAAGAAACCAAGTTCCGCTGCTGAAATCTTTCGACAGCTTCTTCAGAACACGAAGCAGCGATTTTGGAAGTGGAATCTCACGACGAGAGCTTTTGGTTTTGGGAGATTGAACAACAACTTTTGTGTGACCATTTCCACAAGAGATCCGAGTCACTGTTCGTTGGATTGTCACAGTTCCTGCCGATAAATCAAAATCTCCCCATTTTAACCCACAAATTTCGCCGATACGCAGCCCCAACTGAAACCCAAGCAGCAGACCGATTTTCCGGGACGTAGGCGATTCCATTACAAACGTCTGCAATTTCTTTTGTTCTTCTGTAGTAAACGGCAGCGGTACTTTGTGGGATTTTTGCGGCAGTTTTACCATAATTTCAAAAGGGCGAATGAGATGAAAGTGCGCTGCATACTTGCAGATGCGCCGCAGCATCGATAAACACTCCTGTGCCATGGTTGCCCCTAAAGTCTTTTGCTTTCCGTTGGCTGGTGTTATCACTGCCAAAAGTCCCTGCTCCAGAATTTTTTCGCTTAAAGCACTCACTTTGAAATCCCCGAAAACAGGCTGGAGATAGTGCCGCAGAGTATACTGGTAGTGCGAGAAAGTTGACTCTTTTACACCCTGCCGGACAGAATATAACCATTGCTCTGAAATTTCCGAAAAAGTAATATCGGTACTATTCAGGTTATAAATGCCACACTCTGCCTTTTTGCGAGCAGAAATTGCTCGTACTTCGGTATAAGTTGTCCCATATACATACCCCCAGCAAGGCTTGCCGTCCGCAGAACGACCTTTGATATATCGGCCCTCCCATCGTCCATCGCTGCGTTTCCGAATGTTTTCACCACGTCTTGCCATACAAATCCTCCTGCTGACACCTTATGGACCACTAATTGCCTAAAAATCGAATTCGTGGCCGATTTTTTGAACAAATTGGACAACAAATCAAAAAAAGATTAAGTATATCGCCGAAATTTCTCTGGTAAAGAGTGCCAAAGTCTATTGCCTATCATGCGATTCAATGTTAGAATAGAACAGTGAGAATGACAAAATCGTCCAACACATGGTATCTTCCATTGACCGTATGGAGGATACCTCTTCTTATCTTTCTGTCGGTTGATTTTCGTGTCAAATCTTCGGAATTGTCATTTCTGAGTATACGGCGCACCGTACACAAAAACAACCTATTTCCGCTAATATCTACAAAAAAGGAGAACAAACATATGATATTAGCGACCGATGAAGATACAAAAGTAAAAGATGCCGTTGCATTACGTTTCAAAGAGCTTTGCGAGGAACGCAACATAAGTCCCAATGCCCTTGCTGTCCGTTCCGGTGTCACTCCGTCCACCGTTTACAGTATGCTTGATTCCTCCCAGCAGAGCGTCACCGTTCCAACCGTCAAAAAACTGTGTGATGGCCTTGGAATTACGCTTGTAGACTTTTTTAACGCCTCGATTTTCACTGCAATCGATCAGGAAATCCGATAAATAACACATTGACATCGGTTTATGTACCCTATTGGAAATGCACCAGCATTGTACGAAGCCGCTGCTATTTATCAATGCCTGCATTATAGCCCTGACTTTTTTCTTCTTGCCCTATAACATAGAGATTTTTCTCTGTTATTAAAGATGCACCGCGCTTTTTGCGCTCTGCCCGCCTTCCACCATTGAAAGCGAAAGGACAAAAACATGAAAAGGAGAATCATCGAGTACAAACCAAGTCCCGGCAAACAGAACCTGACCCGCCGACTGCATCCCTGCACTCCGACCCTGTGGCGCAGCTTGTGGCTGCCTACCTGCTTGGTCGGAGGGCTGGCTTATGTACTTTGATTCTTATGCCACCGGCAAGCGCATCCAGCAACTGCGTAAAGCAAACGGTATGACGCAGGAAGAAATGGCAATCCGACTGAACATCAGCGACCGTCACCTAGGAAGAATTGAGAGAGGTGAATGTGCTGCTTCCATAGATCTCATGGTGGAAGTAGTGGTTCTGCTAAAAGCCAACTTGGATTTTTTGATTATTGGTGTGACTGAAACCCCAAGAGAAAGGGACCTTATCGCACATATCAAAAAACAGAACAAGACGATTCAGATGTTCAAAGACGGGTTGAATACTCTGATAACAGAACTGACTGAAACAGAAATTGCATAAGTTTATCTCCCAGAAGCCGAGAAGCGATTCTCGGCTTCTTTTTTGCGTATTTTTCTGACGCTTCTACGAAAAACAGGACATGGGATGTCCGGTTTCTTTATAAAAAAGACTCGTTTTTTCTCAAAAATAGGACGTAATGCGTCCTAAAAAAACATTCAGTTTTCAGGTACACTATGGTCACAGCAAGGGCAACACCCCAGACGGGGAGAAGCCCAAAGCTGGAAGCCGTACCTTGAAAACTGAATATCATTCCCTCGGACAAAACAATGAAACTTCCGTAATTCGCGGCCCGGCCATAAAGAAGGCGGGGTGGCTGAAAAGCCAATGAGAGGAAGGGTGCGATCCCCCTCACCGAGGTGTATTCCAACCCCACCGGGCGTCGAGGACAAATAGGGTGGGACACTTAACTAAGACTCCAAAGCCCACTACCGGGATTCTTCTGAATCAAGGCGGCGGGCTTTTTCCATACCGAATATTCATTCTGATGACACGGAGGTAATGACTATGAGCCGTACTTTTACCGACGAATCGACCCTGACCACCCTCTGCCCCCGCTGCCTGAATGCCTTTCGGAACACGCGTGGCATCCGTGTCCGCCGTGCAGACCCCGATCAGCTCACCAAGGAGCCTTGCACCTACTGCCAGACCAACTTTGGCTACGACTACTACATCCAGCCCACCAGCCCGAAATCCACCTACTTTAAGAAGGGACGGTTCGATGATGAATCTGAATGCGCTTAAGATCGACCCGGAGTTTCAAGGCAAGATTCCGCCGCTGACCTTTGAGGAACTGAACCAGCTCGAAGCCAACATCCTGCGAGATGGCCGCATCATCAATCCCATCATCGTATGGCAGGGCTTGATCGTAGACGGGCACAACCGCTACACCATTGCCAAAAAGCACCCGGAGATCCCTTTCACCGTTCACGAGAAAGAGTTTGCCAGCCGCTATGAAGCAATCATCTGGATCTGCAAAAACCAGCTAGGGCGGCGCAACCTTACCCCGGAACAGAAGAAATACCTTATCGGTAAGCAGTATGAAGCTGAGAAATGCGCCAACGGCGGTGACAGAAAAAGTCCTGTTGCAAAATCAGGTTACGGAAAGCGTAACCTGATCGGTGCACCCAAAACCTGTTATAAAGTCGCTGCGGAAAGCGGTGTAGGAAGAACGTATGTGATTGAAGCCGAACATTATGCTAAAGGTTTGGACGCTGCCGAAGAAGCTGTACCCGGTACACGGCAGAAAGTGCTTTCCGGCGAGGTCAAGCCGACCGCCGCTGAGATCGCATCCGTTGCCCGTGCCCCTCCCGAAGAACGTCCTGCACTGGTGGCTGAGATCTGCAAACCGAAGCCACCAAAGCCGTCTGCACAAAAACAGAAAACTCCCCCAGCTGTAGCTACACCGCTGCCCGATGCCAGTACATCCGATGAAGAAGCGCCTGACGAAGAACCAACGTCCACTCCTGCTCCATCCGAGCCGATCTTTCCACAAAAGGAGAATGAACCGTTGAAAGTTGACCGTCAGCAGATTCTTGAAATCGCAAACAATCGCTACCATGTCAAGCAGCTTGCCAATGGTGCGGCAATGCTTTGTGAGGTATCGGGAGCCGCCAACAGTATGATGCGCCGCTGGGAAAGCGTTTTCCGGGAATATCCCGATATTCTATCCGATGCAGAGAACCGTGCATCCGTAGGACGAACGATTCAGAAATTGAGAGATTACCTGAAAATTTGGAAGATAAGATGGAGGAACTGCTATGAAGAATATGAACTGTGTCAGCACCATGCCTGAGATCATGCCCGAAATCACGGATGAAGCCATCATCGAAGCCCTTTCGCTCAGCGGCCTTACGAAGAAAAGGTCATCAACAGTGCCTTTCTCGAAATCCCTGCGGAATATCAGCGCAAGCTGAACATTCCCAATGTCGAAAAGATGTCGGCAGAGTTCACCGAGCTGATTGCCAACCCGCCCAAGGTCAGCTACCGGGACGGTCACTACTTCGTCTTTGACGGTCAGCATACCATCGTGACCCGTCGGGCGATGAACGGCGGGCAGGATCTTCCGATCATCTGCAAAGTGTACGAGGGACTGACAGAGGAAGAAGAAGCCATGCTGTTTTCCCGGCAGACGGGCGTTTCCACGCCGCTGACCGCTGGCGCAGAGCTGCGCGCCGCTTTGGTGGGCAAAGACCCGGAATCTCTCGCATTCGTGAAAGCCACCGAAAGCACAGGTCTGCAGCTTGGTCTGGACAGCTACCGTGCCCCGTGGAAGATCATCTGCATCCGCACGGCTTTCAAGGAGTACAAAGCCTACGGCGCAGACCTTTACAAAGAAGCCCTGACCATGATGGCAAAGGGCTGGGAGGGTGACCCCGATTCCCTCCGCTCCGGCATCCTGCAGGGCATGGTTCGCTTTGTGGCTCTGTATCAGGGCGAGTATGACCCGGAGCGTCTGGTGAAGCGTCTGCAAGCCATCCACCCTATGACGCTGGTGCGGGATGAGAAATCCCTGAGCGGCACCGTCAGCTACAAGTATATGATGCTGATCCTTCGCACCTACAACGGCTCCAGCCGCCGCTTCAATCTGCCCATCAAGCAGTGATCTTACTTCTTCATGCAGGTCTCCTTTCACATCGAAGAAGCCGTCCGCAAGGGCGGCTTTTGCCTACATAAGCAAAAGGGGGTTGACTGCCACCGTATATGTAACAAAAGACTTTGGTTTTCTCCGGGGCGAGATCTACTTTGCAGACCTTGACCCGCACTATGGTTCTGAGCAGGGAGGTAAACGCCCTGTTATTGTGATACAAAATAATACCGGAAATAAATTTGCACCGACCGTGATCGTGGCTGCTGTGACCTCAAAAGTCACCAAAAAGCCAAACCAGCCTACCCATGTTCTCATTGACCGAAATCCAGCGTTTTCAAGGCCCTCTATGGTGCTGCTGGAGCAGATCTTCACCATTGATAAGGAGCGTATCCAGCGGCTCCTGGGGCAGACTACGCCGGACGAAATGTACCAGATCAACGAAGCCCTGATGAACAGTCTGGACCTGAACGGAGGTCGATAATATCAACAAGAACGCCTACTCTCCCCTTTCCCCCGCTGTTCCTCCCGATGTTTTCAGCATCGATGCAACTGCACTGAAGCTGATTTCTATTTTATTTGACAACAACCTGATCTCTGCTGAGGTCTATCATCAGGTCCTTAGCAGATATTCTGCGTAATGTCAAGGATGTCGCTGACACCGGCGACATCCTACATATTCCCTTCGCAATCTTCTATACTACGGGCAAAGGAGGTACAGCGATATGAACATCACACAAAGAATGTACTTTGGGCAATTCCCATTGGACAAAGACCGTGACCGCCGCATTGTCTTTTACGGTCGTGTTTCCACCCAGCATGAAGCGCAGGTCGATGCGCTTGGCAACCAGATGCAATGGTACGATGACCAGCTTCGGTATCATCCCAACTGGCAGGTCGTTGACCGCTACATCGACGAAGGCATCACCGGAACCTCCGCCAAAAAGCGCCCGGCCTTTATGAAAATGATTTCCGATGCCAAGTGCGGAAAATTCGACCTGATCGTTACGCGTGAGGTCTGCCGCTTTGCCCGCAACACCGTCGATACCCTTCAGCTCACCCGCGAACTCCGTAATTTCGGCGTAGAGGTCTTTTTCGTATCTGACAACATCTGGACGATGGACGGCGATGGCGAACTCCGGCTTTCCATCATGGCAACCATGGCACAGGAGGAAAGCCGCAAGATTTCAGAGCGTGTTCTTGCTGGGCAGAAGATAAGTCGGCAGAACGGTGTGCTTTACGGAAGCGGCAACATCATCGGCTATGACCGGGACAAGGTCAACCGTACATACGTTATCAACGAGGAACAGGCTGCAACCATACGGATGGTTTTCACGCTCTATTCGCAGGGCTACGGGGAAAAGGCGATCGTCACTGAACTTTCCCGGCTGGGCCGCAAGGATGGGCATGGAAACGTCAGTTGGTCCTGTACAAAGATCAGCCGTATCCTTCGTAATGCAACGTATATGGGCTATGTCTGCTACAACAAGTCCAAGGTCAACAACTATCTTGAAAAGAAGCGCATCAACAATCTGGACGAAACTTCCTTCGTCTATGTAAAAGGCAACTTCGAACCCATCGTATCAGAAGCCCTCTGGCATGAATGTGAGCGCATCCGTAAAAGCCGTATTGTCAATCTGCGTCTTCCTGATGGAGAAACACGACGCAAGGGCATTGACAGCACCAAATATTTATGGGTTGCAAAGCTTCGTTGCCGCTGCGGTTCTTCCTACCGCATTTTCAACTGGCGCAAACTGAAAGACGGAACGCCGGTCTTTGGCTACCAGTGCAATATGCGAACCGTCAACCCGACCCGTTCCTTCGTTCTGGAGCACAACATGACCGAACAGCTCAGTTGTGATGCCATTTCTATCCCGGAGTGGAAGTTGGAACTGATGGCGAAGAAGATCTTTGAAAAGGTCTGGGGCAATCAGAATAAAGCCATCCTTCGTGCCTGCAAGATGATTGAAAGCTGTCAGAACGGAAAAGCCGCCACACGAATGTCCGCTGCACCGATTCAGGGCCAGATCGAAAAAATCAAAAAACGCAAGCTGAACTACGCTGCCATGCGTGCAGACGGCGAACTGCCACGAGAAGAATATCAAGCCCTTTGCAAACAGGCAGATGACGAGATTGCCCGCTTAGAGCAGGAGTTGAAAGCCCTCTCCCCTGCGCCCGAACCGCAGACGGTTTCTTCGGACATGAAAGCAATCTACGATTTTCTCTCTCAGAAGGTCGATGTGCACAGTGCCCGTCTTGCTCCCGAATTGATCGACCAGTTCGTTGAAGTGGTCACCCCCATTGCCGATTACTCCTACCGCTGGAAGCTGAACACCGGCTGCAAGAAGTCCAAAGAGGAGCGCGCCGATCTGATGGCTGTATCGGAAAAGCCCATTCTCACCTTCACCATCGACTTTGAGACCGCCAAGCGTTACCGGGAAGCCAACAAGATGCCCCACCAGTTCCGTCGTGCAGCGTGGACCGACCTGACTGTGGAGGTGTATCTGTGATGCTTCTGGAAAGCAGCTCTGTGTTAAACGCAATTCATCTCATACATGAGCAAATAAATAAGGCCCACCGCCAAAACTGACGGTGGGCCTTATTTTATGCTTGATTTTTAACGATAATTCGCTATAAAATCCTTATGCTCTCGGGTTTTTAATAGCAGCCTGAGCGGCAGCCAGACGTGCGATAGGCACACGGAAGGGAGAGCAGCTGACGTAGTCCAGACCGACATTGTGGCAGAACTCCACGCTCGTGGGGTCGCCGCCGTGCTCGCCGCAGATACCCAGACCCAGATCGGGACGGGTCTCGCGGCCGTCGTGGGCAGCCATCTTGACCAGCTTGCCAACGCCGATCTGATCCAGATGCTGGAACGGATCGCTCTCGTAGATCTTGTTCTCGTAGTATGCGCCCAGGAACTTGGCGGCATCATCACGGCTGAAGCCGAAGGTCATCTGGGTCAGGTCGTTGGTGCCGAAGCTGAAGAACTCGGCTTCCTTGGCGATCTCGCCGGCAGTCAGGGCTGCACGGGGGATCTCGATCATGGTACCGACCTGATACTTCATCTCAACGCCTGCAGCAGCGATCAGCTCGTCTGCGACCTTGACCACAACGTCCTTGACGAACTTCAGCTCCTTGACCTCGCCGACCAGCGGGATCATGATGTGCGGGGTGATCACATGGCCGGTCTCAGCAGAGACGTTCAGAGCAGCCTTGATCACAGCGCGGGTCTGCATAGCAGCGATCTCGGGATAGGTGACGGCCAGACGGCAGCCACGGTGACCCATCATGGGGTTGAACTCGTGCAGAGAAGTAACCACGTTCTTCAGGTCATCAAAGGTCATGCCCATATCGACAGCCAGCTCCTTGATGTCCTCGTCCTTGGTGGGCAGGAACTCGTGCAGAGGCGGATCCAGATAACGAATGGTCATCGGGCGCTCACCCATAATGCGGTACATGGCCTCGAAGTCACCCTGCTGGAACGGCTCGACCTTGGCCAGAGCAGCTTCGCGCTCTTCCACGGTACGTGCGCAGATCATCTCACGGACAGCCTTGATGCGATCCTCTGCGAAGAACATGTGCTCGGTACGGCACAGGCCGATGCCCTCAGCACCCAGATCCACTGCCTGCTGTGCGTCGCGCGGGTTATCAGCGTTGGTCATGACCAGCAGCTGACGAGCAGCGTCTGCCCAGCCCATGAAGCGGTTGAAGTTCTTATTGCCGGTAGCGGCCACGGTAGCGACCTGCTCGCCGTAGATGTTGCCGGTAGAGCCGTCGATGGAGATCCAGTCGCCCTCGGCGAACTTGTGGCCATTGATCTCGAAGGTCTTTGCTTCCTCATCGATCTTGACCTCGTTATCATTGCCGCAGCCAGAGACACAGCAGGTGCCCATACCACGGGCAACAACGGCTGCGTGGCTGGTCATGCCGCCGCGGACGGTCAGGATGCCCTGAGAAACCTGCATGCCCACGATATCCTCGGGGCTGGTCTCCAGACGGACCAGAACGACCTTCTTCATCTTGCCGGACTTGACCATCTCCTCTGCCTCTTCAGCAGTAAAGACGATCTGGCCGCAGGCAGAACCGGGAGAAGCTGCCAGACCCTTGCCGACGACCTCGGCGGCCTTCAGGGCAGCGGCGTCGAACTGGGGATGCAGCAGGGTATCCAGCTGCTTGGGCTCCACGCGCAGGACAGCTTCCTGCTCGGTGATCATGCCCTCGTCCACCAGATCACATGCGATCTGCAGAGCAGCCTGAGCGGTACGCTTGCCGTTACGGGTCTGCAGCATGTACAGGTGGCCGTCCTCGATGGTGAACTCCATATCCTGCATATCGCGGAAGTAGTTCTCCAGACGGGTTGCGATCTCAACGAACTGATCGTACACCTCAGGCATCTGATCCTTCAGGTGGCTGATGGGAGAAGGAGTGCGCACGCCGGCCACAACGTCCTCGCCCTGTGCATTGATCAGGTACTCGCCCATCAGCTTCTTAGCGCCGGTGGCGGGATCACGGGTGAATGCAACGCCGGTGCCGGAGCGGTCGCCAGAGTTGCCGAATGCCATCTGCTGAACGTTGACTGCGGTGCCCCACTCGTAGGGGATCTCGTTCATCTTACGATAGACATTTGCGCGGGGGTTGTCCCAGCTGCGGAAGACGGCCTTGACAGCCTCGATCAGCTGATCACGGGGATCCTGGGGGAACGGCTTGCCCTCGTTCTCTTCGTAGATCTTCTTGAAGACACCGACCAGTTCCTTCAGGTCATCAGCAGTCAGGTCCACGTCGTTCTTGACGCCCTTGGCTTCCTTCATCTTGTCGATCTCGACCTCGAACAGGCTCTTCGGGACCATCATAACGACGTCCGCGAACATCTGCACAAAGCGGCGGTAGCAGTCGTATGCAAAACGGGCGTTGCCGGTCTTCTTTGCCAGACCTTCAACAGCCTCGTCGTTCAGGCCCAGGTTCAGGATGGTGTCCATCATGCCGGGCATGGACTGACGTGCGCCGGAACGGACGGAGACCAGCAGGGGGTTCTGGTTATCGCCGAACTTCTTGCCGGTGATCTCTTCCAGACCCTTGAGGTGCTCAAAGATATCAGCAGTGATCTCGTCATTGATCTGACGGCCGTCTGCATAATACTGGGTGCAGGCGTCGGTGGTGATGGTGAAACCCTGCGGCACCGGCATACCGGCTGCGGTCATTTCTGCCAGACCAGCACCCTTGCCGCCCAGAGTATTCTTCATGGTGACTTTGTCGCCGCCGAAAGCATCATTGCCTTCGCTGAAGTAGTACAGATACTTTTTGCTCATGCGTTGTTTACCTCCCATTCGTGACTGCAGCACAGCCGCACCGCAGTCTCATCGTTTGCCTTGTCTTAAAAACTCGACCGATGAACATTGTTTGTGAATGCTAAACTATTATACCAGAAAATCCATTCCTTTCCACCATGCAAAATCCCGAATTTGTCTGTTATTTTTTATGCAAATCCCTTGAAATTTGCCAAGTTTTAAGGTAGTATAAAATGGGAGAAAGTTCGAGAGGTTTTTTGTTTTCTGACGCGGATTATCTGTCTGTTGGATACAACTTTCTATCCCTGTAATTTCAGCTTTTTCTTTTTTGTCGGCGCAAAGCTTCTGTTGTATCCATCTTTGGATATGGATGCATCATTTTTCCGGGTCGGGCCTTATCATCCACCCGCCGGGAGCCGCCGTGCCGGAAGGGAGATCTATCGTATGGAAAATTCTGTTTCTTCTGCTGCGCTGAATGCAGCGCGTGAGCAGCTGGATGCCGCCGAAGCCGCCCGCGAGGTCATTCTGCTGCAGCACATCGCAAACGGCGTGATCATCGACAGCCGCACCGTGCAGATCGCACCGGACGTGGTCATCGCCCCGGGTGCCGTCATTCTGGCCGGTACCATCCTGCGCGGCAGAACGGTCATCGGTGCGGGCTGCATCATCGGCCCCAACACCCTCATTGAGGACAGCATCGTAGACGAGGGCAGCACCGTCAACGCCAGTCAGGTGTACAGCAGCCACATCGGCCCTCACAACAACATCGGCCCCTTCACCCATGTGCGGGTGAACACCGTCACCGACTACGGCGTGCATCTGGGTGCCTATGTAGAAACCAAGAACTCCAACTTTGCCCGTGGCAACACGGTGAGCCACCTGACCTATATCGGCGACAGCGATGTGGGCAAGTACTGCAACTTCGGCTGCGGCACCGTCACCTGCAACTACGACGGCAAGGATAAGTTCCGCACTACGATCGGCGATTACTGCTTCATCGGCTGCAACACGAACCTTGTGGCCCCCGTGAAGGTAGGCGATGGTGCCTACACCGCCGCCGGCAGCACCATCACCAAGGACGTGCCCGCACAGGCACTGGGCATCGCCCGTGACCGCCAGACCAATCTGGAGGGCTGGGCAGAGCCCAAGATGGAAGCCTACATTGCCAAAAAAAAGAAGCTGGAAGACGAGCAGAGCAAGTAAACTGTCCGTTTTTCGCGTACAGACCGCTGCACAGGATGGCCCTGCGCGGCGGTTTTTGTTTGCAGGTGCATCTTTTTCGCTTATAATGTATATCTTTTTGCACGCGCGTATGTTATACTTAGGACTTGCATCGGACAATTTATCACAAAAAGGAAAATATAACACTCATGAATACAAATGACATCTGGCTGATTGCCGGTCTTGGCAACCCGGAAACAAAATACGACGGCACCCGCCACAATGCGGGCTATGCCGCGCTGGACTATCTGGCCGACAAGTGGGGCATTTCGGTCAGCAAAACCAAATTTGAAGGCCTGTGGGGTCAGGGCGAAGTGGACGGTCACAAGGTGGTGCTGCTCAAGCCCCTGACCTACATGAACCTTTCGGGCGACTCCATCGCCCCCATGGCAGGCTTTTTCAAGATCCCTGCCGACCACGTCATCGTTCTGTGCGACGATATCACTCAGAACCCCGGCAAGCTGCGCATCCGGCCCTCCGGCTCCGCAGGCGGACATAACGGCCTGAAGAGCATCATCGCCCGCTTGGGCGGGGAGAACTTCCCCCGCATCCGCATCGGCGTGGGTGCCAAGCCCCACCCGGACTACGACCTTGCCGCGTGGGTGCTGGGCAAGTTCCCGGCAGAGGATGCCAAGGCTCTGAGCGGCCGCTACCCCGACCTTGAGGCCGCCGCAAAGCTCATCATGGACGGCAAGCTAAGTCTGGCACAGAGTAAATATAACGGGTAAAGCGGAACGAACCCTCTCAGTCGCCTGACGGCGACAGCTCCCCGGGGGGAGCTTTTCCGCATCACCCCATAAACTTTCCCTTAAATGATAAACGAGATCTCTTTGTCAAAAGCTCCCCTTTCGGGAGCTGGCATCGCGCCAGCGATGCCTGAGAGGGTTTCGAGAAAGGAGTTTTTCCATGTACGAAGCCTTACTCAAGGCCACACCGGAATATCAGAAGATCGCCGCCAGCTTTGCACAGCCCGGCCCGGCAGCGCTGTTCGGTCTGCCGCCCGCAGGCCGTGCCCTGCTGTACGCCGCGCTGCAAAAGACCTTGGCCGGGTGCTGTGCATCGTGACCCCCGGCGAGGCCGAGGCCACCCACTTTGCGGACGACCTCAAGGCACTGGGGCTTGCCGCTGCGGTGTTCCCGCCCCGGGACTTTATGCTGCGCCCAGTGGAGGGCGCGGGCCGCGAGTACGAGTACCGCCGCCTTTCGGTGCTAGGCTCCCTTGCAGGCGGGCGGCTGAACGCGGTCTGCGTGCCCGCCGAAGCCCTTTTGCAGTACACCGTGCCCCGGGATGAATTTTTAAAGAACACTCTTACCCTCAAACCCGGCATGGTGTACAACCGCGAGGGTCTTGTGGCCCGGCTGTTCGCCGCCGGGTATGTGCGGCGCAGTCAGGTGGACGGCCCGGGACAGTTCAGTGTGCGCGGCGATATCGTGGATATCTATGCGCCGGATATGCGCCAGCCTGCCCGCGTGGAGTACTGGGACGACGAGATCGATTCCATTTCTTCCTTCGACCTGCTCACCCAGCGGCGGGACAGCGCACTGGAAAAGATCTATCTTTCCCCTGCCCGCGAGGTGCTGTTCGGCGATACCGCCGAGACTGCCGAGGCCTTGCGTGCCGCCATCAAAAAGGCACGCGGCCGGCACCGCACCGCACTGGAAAAGGCCACGGAAGCCGACCTTGCTCAGCTGGACTCCGGCCTGATGCCGGAAGCCATGGATAAATACTACGGCCTGCGCTATCCGAGCCCGGCCACCCTGCTGGATCATCTGGACACACCGCTGTTCATTCTGGACGAGGTGGGCGGCATCCGGGATGCCCAGAAAGCCACCGAGTTCCGTCGCAGCGAAGAGCTGACCGGCCTGTTGGAAGAGGGTGTGCTCTGCCCCGGGCTGGATGTACTCTACCAGACCATGGACGACCTTGCCGCTGCCGCCCAGAAGCAGAGCACCCTGCTGTGCGAGAACTTCCTGCGCGGCATGAACGAATTTAAGCTGAAAGACCTCATCAACGCCGAGGCCTTTGCCGCCCCCAACTGGAACGGCGACCTTGCATCCCTGCGGGAGGATCTGGACCCCCTCATTGCGCAGGGCTATGCCGTCACCCTGTTTTCCGGAACGCCCAAGGGTGCCGCCGCCCTCACCCGCGACCTTGCCGACAAGGGCTACTCCGTGAGCATGAGCCGGGATGTGCGGCCCACAAAAGGCATCGTACAGGTGCTGCCGGGCCATCTGACCGCCGGGTGCACCTTTCCCTTTGCCCATGCGGCAGTGCTGTCCAGCCGCAGGCACGGTCTGGAGGAAGAGACCTCCGCCGAGACCAAAAAGCGCAAAAAGAACAAGAACGCCCTTTCCAGCCTTTCGGACATCAAGCCCGGGGACTATGTGGTGCACCAGAGCCACGGCATTGGCATGTATGCGGGCATCCAGCGGCTGGAAGTGCAGGGTGCCACGAAAGATTACCTCAAGGTACAGTATTCCGGCTCGGATGTGCTGTATGTTCCGGTGACCCAGCTGGACCTGCTGAGCCGCTACACCGCCCCCGGCGACGAGGAAAAGGTAAAGCTGGCAAAGCTGGGCGGTGCCGAGTGGCAGCGCACCCGCGCCAAGGTAAAAAAAGCCACCGAGGAAATGGCGCAGGAACTGATCGAGCTCTACGCCCGCCGCCGTCAGGCCACGGGCTACGCCTTCCCGCCGGACGGCGACTGGCAGCGGGACTTTGAGACCCGCTTTGACTACGACGAGACCGACGACCAGCTGAACGCCACCGCCGAGATCAAGCAGGACATGGAAAAGGGCTGGCCCATGGACCGCCTGCTGTGCGGCGACGTGGGCGTGGGCAAAACCGAAGTGGCCCTGCGCGCCGCCTTCAAGTGCGTGATGGGCGGCAAGCAGTGCGCCATCCTTGCCCCCACCACCCTGCTGGCGTGGCAGCACTACAACACCATTCTTTCCCGCATGGAAGCTTTTCCCGTAAAGGTGGAGATGATGTCCCGCTTCCGCACCGCAAAACAGCAGAAGGAGACCCTCCGGGGCCTGCAGTCGGGCAGTGTGGACATCGTGGTGGGCACCCACCGGCTGCTGTCCAAGGACGTGAAGTTCCATGACCTCGGCCTTGTCATCATCGACGAAGAGCAGCGCTTCGGTGTGAAGCACAAGGAAAAGCTCAAGGAGAACTTCATCGGGGTGGACATGCTCACCCTTTCGGCCACTCCCATTCCCCGCACGCTGAACATGGCCATGAGCGGAATCCGGGACCTTTCCACCATCGAGCAGCCGCCCATCGAGCGGCAGCCCGTGGAGACCTTTGTGCTGGAATACAACGACATCATCCTTGCCGAAGCCATGAAGAAGGAGCTTGCCCGGGGCGGGCAGGTGTACTACCTGCACAACCGGGTGGACAACATCGAAGCCTGCGCCGCCCATGTGAGCAAGCTGGTGCCCGGCGCACGCATCGGCATTGCCCACGGCAAGATGACCGAGGAAGAGCTGAACCCCGTGTGGCAGCATCTGCTGAACGGCGAGATCGATATTCTGGTGTGCACCACCCTCATCGAGACCGGCATCGACGTGCGCAATTGCAACACCCTCATCATCGAGGACGCTGACCGCATGGGCCTTGCCCAGCTGTACCAGATAAGAGGCCGGGTGGGACGCTCCGGCCGCAAGGCCTATGCCTACTTCACCTTCCGGCGGGACAAGACCCTGACCGATATCGCCCAGAAGCGGCTCTCCGCTATCCGGGAGTTCACGGCCTTCGGCTCCGGCTTCCGCATCGCCATGCGGGATCTGCAGATCCGGGGTGCGGGCAGTCTTCTGGGCCACAGCCAGCACGGCCACATGGAGGCCGTGGGCTACGACCTCTACGTGAAGATGCTGGGGCAGGCCATCGCCCGGGCCAAGGGCGAACCCATCCGGCGGGACAAGAGCGAATGCCTTGTGGATCTGCGGGTGGATGCCTTCATCCCGGAGAAATATATCGCAGACGGCCCGGGCCGCATTGAAGCTTATAAGCGCATTGCCGCCATCCAGACGGCAGAGGATGCCGCCGATGTGCTGGACGAGCTCATCGACCGCTACGGCGACCCGCCGCCCTCGGTGAGCGATCTGGTGAACGTGTCGCTGGTGCGCGTGCAGGCCAGCACTGTGGGCGTGACCGAAGTGACCCAGAAAAAGGACACCCTCACCCTGCAGCTGGAAAGTCTGGAGCTGCCCATGATCCGGGGCCTACTGGTGGCCTTCAATGGCCGCGTCACCGCCGGTGCAGGCAACCGGCCCTATCTCTCGGTCACGCTGCAGCCCGACGAAAAGCCGCTGGAGCTGCTGCAAAGCATCCTCAAGGCGATGGCAGAGATCCTTGCCTCCGCCGAGCAAAAATAAACATCATAGGAGCATTGCCATGAAAAAGAAACTTCGCGCTGATCTGCGCACTTGCACTGGTGTTCAGCCTTGTGGGCTGCACCATTTCCGCCCCGGACACCGTGGGCAGCATCGGTGATTTTGAGATCACCTCCGGCATGTATCTGCTGGCACAGTACGGTGCTTACCAGCAGGCCGCCCAGCTTGCCGGCACCGATCAGGACACCACCGACGTAAAAGCCTTCCTGAAGGAGACCATCACCACCGACTCTGACAGCGGCGAGACCGCAGTTGTGAGCGACTATGTGGCCCAGAAAACGCAGGAAACGTTGGAAACGCTGGCCGCTGTGGATGCCCGCTTCAAGGCGCTGGGCGGTGAGCTGACTGCAGAGCAGCTTTCCACTGCCGACCGTTATGCCCAGCAGATGATGGACCAGTACGGCGACACCTACACCGCCAACGGCATTGGTCTGGAGACCGTCAAGGCATATGAACGTCTGCAGGTGGAGCACACCGCCCTGCTGGATATGGTCTACGGCCCGGACGGCGAGACCCCAGTGGAGGACGACGAGCTGACCAGCCATCTGGACGACAGCATGTATGAGATCTGCTACATCAGCATCCCGCTGTACAATACCAGCACCTACGCCTTTGCGGACGATGACCAGAAGGCCGAGATGCTCAAGCTGGCACAGGCCGCTGCCGACAGCGTCAACGCCGCAGGCGGCGAGACGGTCTCGGATCAGGTAAGTGCCCTGCATGAGACCGCACAGAATGCCCTGCCGGACATCTACGCTGTGCTGGACGGCAAAACTTCCGACGACAGCGCCAGCGTCCAGACCGAGCTGCTGACCGAGAGCGATGTTGCTTCGGCCTTTACGCAGGATGGCGCAGCCGATGCTCTGCGCAGCCTTTCCTACGGCGAAGCCGCTGCCGTGCAGATCAACGGCTCCACCCTGCTCCTGATGGTGCGTGTAGACCCGCTGAGCGTTTCTTCGCTGGACGACCTGCGCAGCCAGATCCTGAGCGATATGAAGGGCGGCGAGCTGGACGACGCACTGGCCGCAGGCGGTGCAGAGCTGGCACACGATCTGGACAGCTCTGCCATGAACAAACTGCCCGCCAAAAAGATCGTGAACAACAGCGCCAACAGCTGAGAGCTGCTGTAACATAAAACTCCCTCAGTCATCGCTGCGTGATGACTGAGGGAGTTTTTTCTTTCACCGCGTCACTTTTGCGAACTCTGCGGCAAGGGCAGCATTCACCGAGCGGACGGCATTGGCATCCGGCTTGATCTCGGCCCGGTCATAGGTAAACAGACCGTTCACCTCATCTTCCACATCCGTCAGCTGGGTGTACACCAGCGCTGAGAGTCCTTTTTTGAGCTGCGGCAGCACCGTGCCCAATTGCAGCTTTTTGCAGCGGGCGGTCAGGTCTGCGCGGCTCTTGGCCGTGCCGTAGCCGTAGGTTTTGCCCGGTGCTTCGTGCCCCGGCATGGGCCATGCAATGCCGCCGTATTCACTCAGGGCCACAGTGCGCTTTCCGGGCTTTACATGCAGCGGATAGAAATAGTTGTGGATGGAGCACACATCTCCGCCGCCCTGATCATACCAACCGCTGGCCTCGTCCACAAGGCGGGTATCGTCCAGCGTGCGGATGGCCTGCACTGCCCCGGCCGCATCAAACTGACCCCAGCCTTCATTGAAGGGCACCCAGCAGCCGATGCACGGATGGCATCGCAGGGCTTCTACGGTGGCTTGCAGCTCTTTGCGGTATGTTTCCCGGCTGGATACTTTTCCGCGGCTCAGCAGGCCCCAGAGCGGCTCTGCGTCGGGCAGGCGGCGCACAAGGGGCTGCAGCACATTGGTCAGGTAGGTGACGAACCACAGGTTGTATCTGCTGCCGCCGTTCACCATGTCCTGCCAGACCACAAGGCCCAGCCTGTCGCAGTGGTAGTACCAGCGCTGCGGCTCGATCTTGGCGTGCTTGCGCAGCAGATTGAATCCCAGCGCTTTCACCTCGCTCAGCTCCCGCTCCACCGCCGCATCGGAAGGCGGGGTATACAGGCCCTGCGGCCAGTAGCCCTGGTCCAGCAGGCCGTTGAGCAGGATGGGCTTTCCGTTCAGGCAGAAGCGCAGCACGCCCCGCGCATCCGGCTCACAGCTCCACTTGCGCAGGGCAAAGTAGCTGTGCACGGTGTCGAACTGCTCCTCCCCTCCCTGCGTGGTGCCCACGGTCAGGTCATACAAAAACGGGGTATCCGGGCTCCACGGAAAGAAATGTTCCTCCGGGATGTTCAGCGTCACCTCGCCGTCCCGGTCCGCTTCGTCGCTGCCCCAGTCCTCGGCAATGGTCACGCCCCCGGCCCGCACCACAGCCCACAGGTTCACTGCACCGCCGGGCATGGAAGTATGGGCTTTCACGGTCACGGTGCGGGCAGCGTAGTCCGGCGTGACCGTGAGCGACTGGATGTAGTTTTCCGGCACACGCTCCATCCAGACCGTCTGCCAGATGCCGCTCTGGGCCGGATAGAACATGCCGCCGGGCTTCAGGGTCTGCTTGCCCCGGGCCTGCGTGCCGCTGTCCGTGGGGTCCTGCACGGCCACCCACAGGCTGTTGCGGCCCGTATCGTTGATCTGGGCGGTGATATCCAGCGTGAAGGGCCAGTAGCCGCCCCGATGGCCGCCCACCAGATGGCCGTTCACCTGCACCGCACAGGCATCGTCCACCGCGCCGAAGTGCAGCAGCACCCGCCCCCCTTCTCCCGGAGGGGGAGCAAAGGTGCAGTGGTAGTGCAGCCACTGGCCGGGCTGCAGGGTGCGGCCCACGCCGGAGGCCTTTGTTTCCGGAGAGTAGGGCACCAGAATGCTGCCGTCCCACGCAGCGGGGTATTCTGCTGTCTGAGTAATGGCGTACTTCCACAGGCCGTTCAGGTTCTCATAGCTGTCCCGGCGCATAGCCGGGCGAGGATATTCTGGGAGTGGGTGCATGGTTTCACCGCCTTTGATTTGTTGGTTTCATTCTAGCACAGGGCGGGTGGCTTGTATAGACTGAGCAGCAACGATTTGGAATTGCCGCCGCGTTCGCTCTGGACGAGTTGGGGCACCCAGCGTCTGCTGGCCACGGCCCCACGCGATTACGCTCTGCACCGGAAGCATTTTCCACATACAAAAAGGCTACTGCACCAAATGGCGCAGCAGCCTTTATTTTTGCAATGATAAAACAGAAAACCAGAAGTCAGAGCTTACTCTTCGTCCTCGCCCTCATCCTCGTCGTCTTCGTCATCATCGTCCTCTTTCGGCTTATAGAAGATGCCGCTCAGGAGGATGCTGATGAAGTACAGCAGCACCATGGGGCCGGCCACCATGCACTGAGACACGATATCCGGCGGGGTGACAACGGCCGCGATGAAGAAGATGATCACGATGGCAACGCCGCGCACCTGCTTGAGCAGCTGCGGGTTGATAATGCCCATCTTGGACAGGATGATGGTGATCAGAGGCATCTCAAACACGCAGCCAAAAATGATGAACATGGTCAAGCAGAGGTTGACATAGCTCTCGATACTGGTGGTGGTCTGGATGTACTCGGCACCCTCGATGCCGGTGCTGAGGAAACGCAGCATGAAGGGCATCATGAGCTTGTAGGCGAACAGCACGCCCACGCAGAACAGGATAAGGCCCAGCAGCATGACCAGCTTGAAGAAGGTGCTCTCGCCCGTTTCAGACCCGGCCTTGCAAATGCATAGATGTGGTAGAACGCCACCGGCACAGTGACCACCACGCCTGCCAGAATGGAGACGCGGAAATACTGCATCAGCTTTTCCTGCGGGGCAATGGAAACAAACTCGTAATAGTCGCGGCCCATGGCAGTGAGCAGATCGATCAGACGGTCGGCGTATGCCAGCGAGACCACAACACCCACCACGAACACCACCGCGCAGATGATCAGCCTGTTCCGCAGTTCTTTCAGATGGCCGGTCAGCGTCATGCTGCCGTCCTCTGCCATGACTTCGGCTTTTTTTTTTGCGCTTAACGTTCGTAGCCACAATTACTCCTCGTCTTCGTCCTTCTTGGAAACCTGCTTCTCGGTCTTCTCCTCGGAATCATCGGAGCCTTCCTCGTCCTCCATGCCCTTCTTGAAGCCGTTGATGGTCTTGCCGAACATCTTGCCCAGCTTCGGCAGGTTCTTGGGTCCAAAGATCAGCAGAGCGACGACCAGAATGATCAGCAGTTCGTTAGTACCAATACGCATAATAAAAATCTCCTTTTACTTTGCCGCGCCGCGTGGCGGGCTTATTGCATGTATCAGGCAACCGCGGGCGCGGGTGCATCCAGTAAGTAATCAGTCCTTCGGCAGAACATCATTCTGACGAGGGTCTTCCTCCACCGGCTCGGCCGCAGGAGCAGCCTCGGCAGCTTCCTGTGCGGGAGCCGCTTCTGCAGCAGGCTCGGCCTTTTCCTCTGCGGGTGCAGCGGCAGGCTCAGCCTTTTCAACCGGGGCGGCGGGTTCTTCGGCCTTCTCGGCAGGTGCAGCGGTCTCCTCAGCGGGAGCGCTCTCCTCTGCCTTGGCGGCAGATGCAGCGTCCTCTTCCAGCTCTTCCACCGGCTCCTCGGTCAGCTCGGTCACTTCCTCGGCGGCTTCCACCTTGGCAGCTTCCTCCTTGCTGGTCTTGCCGATACCGGTAAAGCTCTTGGTCACATCCTTGACGCTGTTGTCGATATCCTTCTTGATATCGGTCAGCGGGGCAACAGCTTCCTTCAGGGGAGCCTGGATTTCATTCAGCGGCTCCACAACGTTCTTCTGGATCTCCTCAGAAGCAGCGCCGGTGTACTTTTTCAGTTCACGCAGCATCTTGCCGATCTTCTTTGCGTAGACAGGCAGCTGATCCGGGCCGATGAACACGAACGCCACGATCACAATGACGACAAGTTCCCAAAAACCAATTTTCATACTAACTCGTTTCCTTTCCTGTGCGGCGGGACGTTTTCCGGGGCCGACGCACCTGCATTGCAGTGCGTGCCGCGAACCGTTCTTTGCCCTGTTCTTCGTCCGCTTCCGTGGGAGTTCGGCGCTCTTTGCGCCTGTGTTGCCCTACTTATACCGAAAAGTGGTGAACTCATTCTGAACAATATATGAATTTTTCATGAACGAGTGCATATTCAGGGTATTTTTGTAAACAAATAATATTTTACACTTGCTTTATTACGTTTTGGATAGGATACAACAACGCAGTCTTTTGCAAAAAAAGAGGACACCGCACAAAACGGTGTCCCCTGAAGCGTCCTTTGCGGGGATCAGTGGCCGCAGCTCTCGCAGTGGTCGCAGTCCTCTTCGAGCTTACCCACGATGGGTTCCGGATCGATGCCCTGACGGCGGTAGTAGTCGGACAGAGCAGCCTTGACGGCCTGCTCGGCCAGAACAGAGCAGTGCACCTTGATGGGAGGCAGACCTTCCAGAGCTTCCACAACGGCCTTGTTGGTCAGCTTGAGCGCCTCGTCGATGGTCTTGCCCTTGATGAGGTCGGTGGCCATGCTGCTGGTGGCGATGGCGGCACCGCAGCCGAAGGTGAGGAACTTGACATCCACGATCACGTTGTTCTCGATCTTCAGGTACATGCGCATGATATCGCCGCACTTGGGGTTGCCCACTTCGCCCACGCCGTTTGCGTCGGGGATCCACCCACATTATGCGGATTTGCAAAATGCTCCATGACCTTTGCGCTATACATGCTTGCCATAATTACTGCTCTCCCTTCAGGCTGAACTGGCGGGCCGTGTTCTGGCCCTGCAGCCACATACAACTCATAGCACGACGGCGGGGGATCACTTCCTCCAGCACGTCGCACAGATATTTTGCTTCTTCCATGGTGTTCTGCGGGCCAAAGGTGAACCGCATGGAGCCGTGGCCGATCTCCTCAGGCACGCCGATGCTCAGCAGGACGTGGCTGGGGTCCAGACTGTCGGAGTTGCAGGCAGAGCCGGTGGAGGCGCAGATGCCGTGCATATCCAGATCCAGCAGGATGGTCTCGCCTTCCAGACCCGGGAAGCTGATGTTCACATTGTTGGGCAGACGGGGGCTGCGGCCGCCGTTCAGGCGGGCTTCCGGGATGTTCTTGAGGACGCGGTCAATGACATAATCGCGCAGCTCGCTCTCGTGGGCCATGCGCTCATCCAGATGCGCCGTGGCGATCTCCAGTGCCTTGCCCATGGCAGCAATGCCGGCCACGTTCTCGGTGCCTGCACGGTGGCGGGCCTCCTGACTGCCGCCATCGATCAGGTTCTGGGGCCATACGCCCTTGCGGCAATACAGGGCACCCATGCCCTTGGGGCCGTTGAACTTGTGGGCGCTCATGGACAGCATATCCACGCCCAGCTCCTTCACATCCACGGGGATGGCACCCACAGCCTGCACCGCGTCGGTGTGCATCCAGACACCGTGCTTGTGAGCGACCTCGGCGATCTCCTTGATGGGCTGGATGGTGCCGATCTCGTTGTTGGCCATCATGATGCTGACCAGCGCGGTATCGGGACGGATGGCAGCTTCCACGTCCTCGGGACGGATGTAGCCCTCGGCGGTGGGCTTGATATAGGTCACTTCAAAGCCCATGCGCTCCAGTGCAGCCATGCTGTGCATGATGGCATGGTGCTCAAAAGCGCTGGTGATGAGGTGCTTTTTGTTCTGGCGTGCCTTGGTGAAGGCGGTGCCCTTTACGGCCCAGTTGTCGGCCTCGGAGCCGCAGCTGGTAAAGAAGAGCTCAGCCGGACTTGCATTGATGGCCTTTGCCACCTGCGCACGACCGGTGTCCACAAATTCCTTAGCCTCATAGCCCACACTGTAATGGCTGCTGGGGTTGCCGCAGGCACCGCTCAGGGCTTTGACCATCATTTCCAGTGCCTCGGGAGCACAGGGAGTGGTGGCAGCATTATCCAGATAAACCACTTTTTCCATGTTTTCCATAGGAATGATCCTTTCTTATTGAACGCGTCTGCGGGAGCCTTGAATGCCCTGTGCAGATGCGGAATCCTTTCAACGGATAAGTTATACCATATCATTCCCTAGTATGTCAATATGAATACTGGATTTTCGTGATTCAGTCACCTTTTTTGCCCTTTCCGGTCAGTTTTCCCAGTACCACCTTCCACTTGGGGTAGCCCCAGCGCTTATCCTCGGCAAAATCGTCCGCCAGCTTCCACGGAAAATTGCTGCCGTCAAAGTAAAGATTGCCCGTCTCGTCCACGCGGTCCAGCTTTTTGGGCAGATACGCCTCGTCGTAGTAGCTCTTGCGGCGGTCGGGCAGCGCCCAGTGCAGGGTGCCGTCCTCGTCCATGCCGGATGCCCATACGCCGAACACGAAGGTTGCGGCTTCGCCGTAGCAGTGCTGCTCAAAGCGGATGGCACCATCGTAATAGAACTTAATGACCTCCAGCGTACCGGATTCCTTTTTGCCGTCGCGGCCCAAGGTGGGCGGTAGTCCTGCTGGTAGCGGCAGCCGCAGTGACTGCCGGCAAAATCTTTGCGTGGAACGACATGGAGTTATCCTTCTTCTTTTTAAAAATGCCCTTCAAAGTCGCCCTCGATCTCATAGGGCCAGCTCAGAATGCCGCCCAGATCGTACAGACGGGTGTAGCCAAGGCTTTCCAGCTTGCGCACGGCATCGGCACTGCGGCGGCCGGTGCGGCAGTAGACCAGCCATACAGCGTTCTTATCCGGCAGCACCTCAGCCGCACGGCTCAGCACCTGACCCAGCGGCAGCAGCTTTGCACCGGGGATATGGCCCACGGCAAACTCGTCCGGCTCCCGGACATCTACAGCAGCCGCCTCGTGTGCATCCAGCAGACGGATGGCATCGGCAGCCGTGATCTTCTCACTCATACTCTCACTCCTTATAATATCCTCTTATCCATCCTATGATAACAGACCTTTTTTGTTTGCACAAGAGGATACCTTTGCAAAATCCGAGCAACGTGCTATACTATAGGAAGCAATAAGGAGAGGATCGCCATGAAATTTTCGACCAAAAGCCGTTATGCCCTGCGCCTGATGGCCGAGCTGGCACGTTATGCGCCGGGCACCACCGTGAGCCTGAAGGAGATCAGTGAGCGGCAGAACCTGAGCCTGAAATATTTGGAGCAGATCGTGACCCCGCTGGCCCGTGTGGGCCTTGTAAAAAGCGAGCGCGGCAGTCAGGGCGGCTACCGCCTGACCAAAGCCCCTGCCGACTACACCGCCGGCGAGATCCTGCGCGCCATTGAGGGCAGCGTGGCACCCATTCCCTGCCTTGGCAGCGAGACCAACGAGTGCCCCATGTGGGAGCAGTGCTTCACCCTGCCCTTCTGGACCGGCCTTGATGAGGTGATCAACCAGTATATCGACAGCGTAACGCTGGAACAGCTTTCCAGCCAGCTGCCTGCATCCGATAAAAAAGAAGGCTGTTGCAGCTGCGGCACGAAAAATGCCTGAATCTTGAAAGAAATGCTTGACATTCGCCTTTGCATCGGCTATAATAACAAAGCATTCAGCGAATGCCTATAGGGGTATAGCTCAGCTGGTAGAGCAGCGGTCTCCAAAACCGCGTGCCGTGAGTTCGAAACTTACTACCCCTGCCATAAACGCACAGGTTCTTCGGAGCCTGTGCGTTTTGTTTTTGTACTCAAAGCAATCCGCACTCCGTCAGCCTGCTTTTGCAGTCATACAACAAAAAAACACCCCGAAGTCCTAAGGCTTCGAGGTGTCTGCTGTGGAGCTGCTATCCAGATTCGAACTGGAGACCTCATCCTTACCAAGGATGCGCTCTACCAACTGAGCTATAGCAGCAAATGGCGACCCGGATCGGGCTCGAACCGACGACCCCCAGCGTGACAGGCTGGTGCTCTAACCAACTGAGCTACCGGGCCATGATCGCTCAAGTTTCGCGCGGCGCTTACCGCCGGAACGTGCTTTATTATATCGAAAAAGCGTCCGCTTGTCAAGCATGAATTTACGAAAAACGCAAAAAAGCCTGAAAGAGCCGTTCAAAGCCCGCTCTGCCCTGTTCCGGACCCGCACAGCAGAAACGATCTACAAAAGAAAAACGCCCCGAAATCTTTCGACTTCAGGGCATCTGAGCTGGAGCTGCTATCCAGATTCGAACTGGAGACCTCATCCTTACCAAGGATGCGCTCTACCAACTGAGCTATAGCAGCGCAATCACAGCTCAGTTATAATACCACAGTTTCCACCGTTTGGCAAGAGGTTTTTGCAAAAAAATCTGGATTTTTGCAAAAAAGTCGTTTTTTACGAAAAAACTCCCCCAGTCTGCTTACGCAGACAGCCCCCTCGGAGATGGGGCCTTTGGCAGTACGGACAACTTTCCGGTTTTGCCAAGGGCTCCCTCTCTGAGGGAGCTGGCATCGCGCAGCGATGACTGAAGGAGTCTTACTTTATCACTCGATCAGGCCGTTCAGCAGGGACAGGCACTTGCGGCTGTGCAGCTTGCGGATCGCCTTTGCCTCGATCTGGCGCACACGCTCACGGGTAACGCCAAAGTCACGGCCAACCTCTTCCAGCGTACGGGGACGGCCATCGTCCAGACCAAAGCGCAGGCGGATGACCTTCTCTTCACGAGGGGTCAGGCTCTTGAGAGCCAGATTGATCTGCTGTGCCACCATGGCGCGGTCTGCGGCCTTGCCAGGGGCTTCGGCGTTTTCGTCTGCGACGAAATCGCCCAGAGAGGAATCTTCTTCCTCACCCACGGGGCTTTCCAGACTTGCCGGCTCCTGTGCCATGCGCTGGATCTCGCGCACACGCTCCACGCTCATATCCATAGCCTTTGCCAACTCTTCCGGGGTCGGCTCGTGGCCGTTCTGGTACACCAGCTGGTTGGTGGCCTGACGCATCCGGTTGATGGTCTCCACCATGTGCACCGGAATGCGGATGGTACGGGCCTGATCCGCAATGGCACGGGTGATGGCCTGACGGATCCACCAGGTTGCATAGGTGGAGAAGCGGAAGCCGCGGTCACAGTCGAACTTCTCGGCAGCCTTGATCAGGCCGATGTTGCCCTCCTGGATCAGATCCAGGAATGCCAGATTGTGGCCCACATGCTTTTTGGCAATGGACACCACCAGACGCAGGTTCGCTTCGCTCAGGCTGCGGCGGGCGTTCAGGCCATCGCGGCGGGTCTTGAGCAGCTCAGCGCGCTTTTCGTCGCTCAGGGGCCGTTCTCCACAGCCTCCATAGCTTCCTCTTCGGCAGCCTTTTCCTCGGCATCCTCGCTGGGCTTCTCGTTGCCCTCCTCGTCCAGATCTTCGGTATAGCTGCGGCTGTTCTCATCCTCTTCAAACGAGAAACGGGCGCTGTTCTTTTGATGTACTCCGGCCCGCCGTACTTCTGGCGGTCGGCCTGCAGGATGTGCGCCGCCTCGGCACCGGCATGGATGCGGCGGCTCAGCTCCACCTCCTGCTCCGCGCTCAGAAGCGGGATCTGACCGATCTGCTTGAGGTAGTTCTTAACGGGGTCGTCCAGCAGTTCGTCCATGGCAGCCTTCAGGTCTGCAGGGTTCTCCTCGCTCTGCTCTTCCTCGTCCTCGCTGATGCCCATATCATCGTTGTTGTTCTCGGCATTCTCGACCTCGGCCATGATGCTGTCCACATCCAGCGTAGGCTCTGCATCCTCTTCCAGAACCTTGATGCCGCGTTCTTCCAGAAGGGTGTAGAGCGTTTCCTCATCCATTCTGCACTGTGCAGCCAGCGCCTTGGCCTCCTTGGCCGAAATGGTGCCTTCGCCTTTCGTCAACAGTTCCTTTAAAGTCATGCCCATTTTGCTCTCTCCTTCTTGCTCCGGGGATGCTCCCGCCGGGGGAAATCCTGTAATAAAGTGTTCCTGCGCATCAGATCACAAGTCCTCCGTTCACGCCGAACACCTGACCGGTGATGTAGCCCGCACCCTCGCCGGCAAGGAACACCAGCAGCTGCGCCACTTCGTCTGCGCTGCCAAGACGGCCCACAGGGGTCTCTTCGGCCAGCGCGGCCTTATCCTCGGCGGTGAATGCTGCCATCATATCGGTATCAATGACCCCGGGCGCAACACAGTTCACTGTGATGCCGCTTGGGCCTTCTTCTTTGGCCAAAGCCTTGGTCAGGCCGATCAGGCCTGCCTTTGCTGCAGAGTAATGCACCTCGCAGCTGCCGCCGGTCTGGCCCCACATGCTGCTCACGGTCAGGATGCGTCCGGCCTTGCGGCGGATCATACCCGGCAGCGCCAGTTGACACAGGTGGAACGCACCGGTCAGGTTCACGTCCAGCATATGCTGCCACTCTTCCGGGGTGATGTCGGTGAACAGCTTCTGCTGGGCGATGCCCGCATTGCTCACCAGCACATCCACACGGCCCAGTGCCTGTTCTGCGGTGCGGAACGCAAGCTCGCAGCTGGCACGGGACGCCACATCGCACTGCACGGCGGTGATGCCGGGCAGCTGTTTTCCAGCTCTGCAGCGGCTTTGGCATTGCTGTGGTACAGCACTGCCACGCGGTAGCCCGCCGCATAGAACGCCGGGCCGCAGCGGCACCAATGCCGCGGTCGCCGCCGGAGATCAGCACACAGCGGCCATTGGCTGCTGCCTGCACGGTAGGTGCCGGTGTTTTCTCCGGCTCTTCCTGCACAGGCTCCGGCATTTCCGGCTGCGGCGCAGGCTGGGGCTTTTCCAGCACCATCACCCGGGTGGGTTCGTCCACCACGGGTACTGCCGCCTTTGGCTTTGGCGGTACGGGCGGCTCCTGTGCAGCCTGTTCCGGCTGCGGCTCCTCACCCGACAGATTGAACGTCAGTTCAAATTCATCTTCGTACAAGAGTATAGTCCTCCTGTCGTGATCTCTGCACTGCAAAGGTATGCCGTGCAGGAGATGTCTGTGCGGCCCATCGCCGTCCGTTCAGCGTCCATTTCTTATCCGGTCAAAGTCCGGTGCTCGGCGCGGCAGACAGCTGCATAAGATGGGTTTCGACAAAACACCATTAAATAATATAGCACAATTTGCCGAAGAAAGTGGAAGCCGCCTACTTTTACGCAGCTTCCACTTTTACGGTTTCTTCATATTCCATGCCGGTCATACAGGCGGTTTCCACTTCGGCCGGGCCGCAAGCCGTGCCCGCAGATCCTAAAAACGCCTGCAGCAGCTCCTGTGCTTCCTCTGCGCGCAGCCCCTGCTCCACCGCCGGGTGGTGGTTGAAGGGCATTGCAAACAGGTCAGTCACACTGCCGCAGCAGCCCGCCTTGGTGTCTGCCGCGCCGTATACCACCCGCCGGATGCGGCTGTTGATGATGGCCCCGGCGCACATGGGGCACGGCTCCAGCGTGACGAACAGCTCGCACTCCCACAGCCGCCAGCCGCCCAGCTTTTTGCAGGCGGCATCAATGGCCAGCAGCTCTGCGTGATGCAGGGCGTTTTTTTCGGTCTCGCGGGTGTTGTGGGCGGCAGCTACCACCTCGCCGTTGCGGGCCACCACGGCCCCCACCGGCACCTCGCCCAGTGCAGCCGCCTTGCGGGCTTCTTCCAGCGCAAGGCCCATCAGTTCAGAATCGGTCATAGGTTCCCCTTTATCCTGCTGCAAAAACCAGCAGATTATTCAATGTATGCAAAAGCATCCCCGGCCATACCCTGCCGGTGCGTTCACGAAGTGCGCCCAGCACAAGGCCGCAGCCAAGCGCCCACGCCATGCCCGCCGGGGTGCCGTGCTGCACCGCAAACAGTACCGCCTGCAGCGCCGCGGCCTGCCCTCTGCCCAGGCTGCGCCAGCTGCTGGATGGCCCCGCGGAACACCAGTTCCTCCACGACAGGTGCAGCGATGCAGTGGTGCACAAAACTCAGCGCCCGCACATCCCACGCCGGGGCAGGCAGAAATGCCCGCGCTTTGCCTGCCAGCAGATAGGTCAGTGCGCAGCCGAACGCAGCCAGCAGCGCCCTTGTTTTGCCTTTGCTCCATGGCCTGCCCTCCCTGCCGTGCGGTTCTCAGCGCCTATCTTATCATAAGCAGCGGCTTTTACGCAAGTATTTTGCGCTGGGACGAAGCAATTTTCGCTCAGGTAATTGACTTTTCCCTGTGGATTCTGGTATAATGTTTCCCGACGTTTTATTGCAAAGCGTCGGGAAACATAACTTGAATTTGTTTTTACCGGAAATCCGGAGGTATTTTATGATCCGTATTCTCACCGATTCTGCGTCCGACATCCTGCCCGCCGAAGCCGAGCAGCTGGGCGTGACCGTGATCCCTCTGAACGTGACGCTGGAGGATGGCAGCATCCTGCGGGATGGCATCGACATGACCCCCACCGAGTACTATGCCCATCTGGCCAGCTGCCGCAAGCTGCCCACCACCAGCCAGCCCAGCCCGGAGCTGTTCGAGAAATTCTATCTGGAAGCCGCTGCCGCCGGGGACGAAGTGCTTGGCATCTTCCTGTCCCACGAGCTGTCCGGCACATGGCAGTGCGCAAAGCTGGCCGCAGACCTCGCCAATGTAGACAACGTGCTGTTTGTGGACAGTGCCACCGTGTGTCTGGGTGAATCGCTGCTGGTGCGTCTGGCCGTGCAGCTGCGTGACGCAGGCAAGACGCTGGTGCAGATCGCCACCGATCTGGAGCACGCCAAGGAGCATCTGCATCTGGTTGCCGCCATCGACGATCTGAAGTATCTGCGCAAGGGCGGCCGTCTGCCTGCCGCTGTGGCCGTCGCGGGCGGGATGCTGGGCATCAAGCCCCTCATCACCATCAAGGACGGTAAGGTAGCCATGGCCGGTAAGGCCCGCGGCCTGCCCGGTGCCTATGTGGCCCTGTTCAAGAAGATCGAAGAGCTGGGCGGCATCAGCCCGGACTTTGCCGCTGTTGCCGGTTATTCTTCCAGCCTGCGGGAAGTGCAGCCCATCGAGAACTACTTCCGTGAAAATCTGCACATGAGCGAACCGTTGGTGCGCCAGATCGGCTGCGTCATCGGCACCCATGCAGGCCCCGGTGCATTTGGTCTGGCATTCTTTGACAAAAGGCTGGTGCTGGAATAAGCGACCACCGAAAAAAGATCATCCGAGCAAAGTCGGGCAGCCTGCGAGCTGCCCGACTTGTTTTTGCAGCGGGAAACGGGCGCAAACTCCTCAGTCAAAACCTGACGGTTTTGCCAGCTCCCTCGGAGAGGGAGCCTCTGGCGCGCCCGGCGCTCACAGCACTGCGTCCGAGATGAGCTTGCCCAGCAGCAGCACCAGCACCACCAGCATCATAGGACGGATGAAGCGCGCACCCTTTTTCAGGGCGAAATGGGACCCCATCAGGTTGCCCAGAATGTTGCTGACGGCGCAGGGGATGCCGATGTGGAACACCACCAGACCGTTCATCAGATAGGTGAACAGGCTGGCGTAGTTGCTGGCAAGATTCAGCACCTTGCCGTTGCCGTTGGCGGTGCGCAGGTCAAAGCCCATCAGGGTGGTAAAGGCAATGATGGCAAAGGTGCCGGTGCCCGGGCCCACGATGCCGTCGTACAGGCCGATGCCCAAGCCGATGCCCAGCGCCAGCAGGATCTTTTTCAGGTTCAGGGTTCCGTCGTCCCGGTCCTGGTCCGGCAGGTCGCGCTGCCACAAAATGACCACCGCCGCCACTGGCAGGATGAGGAACATCATGGTGCGCAGCAGTTCATCGCTGAGCAGCAGCACGATATGCGCCCCCAGTGCACTGCCCGCAAAGCTGCCAATGGCTGCAAGGATGCCCACCTTCAGGTTCATTGCACCGTTTTAAAAAGTTGGCTGTGGCAAAGTGGTGCGCAGGCGGCGCTGAATTTGTTGGTAGCATAGGTGTAGTGGGCGGCAGCCCGGCAAACAGATAGGCCGGCAGGCTGATAAGACCGCCGCCTCCGGCTGCCGAATCCACAAAGCCTGCAAAGCCCGTCATCAGAACGAGAAACGCCATCATCCATGGCGAGAGCGTGATCCCCATTGTTATAATTCCTTTATTTTTCCAATTTTGTTCTTTGGGAGAACGTGCGTCTCAGGACAGGGACAGTCGGCCCTCACAGGCCAGCACCTGATCCAGGATCATCCGCGAGACGCGGGCACCGTACACCATGGCGGGGTGTTCATTGTACTCGATGATATCGTGAAAATCCTTGTTCATCAGCACGATGACATACTCGCCATAGGGGGTGTGGACGATGCCGCCGTCGTTGCGGCAGGCGTTCATGCTGCCGCTCTTGCTGGCCACCCAGATCAGCTCCGGCGCGCCGGTCTCCTCGCAGTCCAGATAGTACTGGGGAAAATCGTGGGTCAGCATGGTGTTGTAGTGCTGCTGGCGCAGGATGGAAAGCATCTCCGCGCTGGCTTCCCGGCTGACAAGCTCCCCTTTTGCAATGCGGGCGAACAGCGCCGCGTAGTCGCGCGGCGTGGTGGTGCCAAGCCGGCGGTAGCGGTCAAAGTGCAGCGGATTGTGCAGCACAGTATGCGCAAAGCCCAGCTCCCGGATGCAGGCGTTGATGGTATCCAGTCCCAGATAGTCGATGATCATATTGGTGGCGATGTTGTCCGAGCAAATGATCATCATGGTAGCGGTGTCCTTCACCTTGAGCTTTGCGCCCACGCCCAGCGCGCGCAGCATACCGCTGCCGTCCACAAACTGGCTCTGCTCATAGGTGATCTCTTCGGCAAGGTCTGCTTTGCCGCGCTGCGCCTGCAAATACAATGCAGCGAGAATGAACGCCTTGATGGTGGATGCCGTCTCAAATTCTTCGTCCGCGCCCACCTCCACGGTATGGCCCTGCAGGTCGTCCACGAACACGCTCATTTTGCCCTGATAGCAGTACAGCTCCGCAGCAATGCGCTTTTCCAGCGTCATGTTTTTATCCATATCGGCATATTCTCCGTTGTTATTACAGGTTTTCCTCAAAAAAGCGCATGGCATTGCGGTAGTAGATGCCTTCCACCTCGTCCTCGGTAAAGCCCTCTTTGCGCAGGGCATCCGCCAGCAGCGGCAGGAAGGCAGCATTTTCCAGCTGGTGGGGGCCATCGATGCCATCAAAATCGCTGCCAAGGGCAATCATCTGTGCACCGCCTACCTGCTTATAGTGGGCTGCATGCTTTGCGATCAGCTCCACCGTGCTGCGGCAGTTTTCCGGGTGGGTGGGGTCGGTGTCCAGAAAGGGCGCATAGTAGTTCAGGCCCGCAATGCCGCCGCGCTCCGAAAGGGCGCGGATCATCTCATCGGTCAGGTTGCGGGTGTGGGGTGCCAGTGCACGGCAGTTGGAGTGGCTGGCCGCAAAAGGCCGGGTGCCGTGCTCCACAATATCCCAGAAGCCCTTGTCCGAAAGGTGGCTCACATCCACGATCATGTGCATCCGTTCCATCTCGGCCAGAAATTCAAAGCCCTTCCCGGTCAGGCCCTTTTCGGTCTGGGGCACCAGCACCCCGCCGGGATTCCGCTGCGGGCTTGCCAGCTCGTTTTCGTGGTTCCATGTCAGGGTCATCATGCGCACGCCCAGCTCATACATCCGGCGCAGCACCCCCACGCTGCCCTTGCAGCAGGCCCCTTCCTCGATGGTGAGCATCCCGCTGATCTTTCCCGCCGCAGCATTCCGGCGGATGTCCGCCGCCGTGTACACCGGAGCAATTTTTTCCGGGTATGCCGCCATGATGCGTTTGAACTGGTCGATCTCTTCCAGCGCTGTCACCAGCGGGTCCGCTCCGGGCGTCTTATCACCCAGATTGACGAATGCTGCAAAGCACTGCAGCAGATAGTCGCCTTCTGTAATTTTCAAGGTCGATATGCAGATCGTTCTGCGCGAAGCTCTTGGGCCGGCCCGCATGTTCGGCTTTGCGCAGCTCGCTGAGGGTATCGCAGTGCAGATCCCAGACTTTCATGATGTTTTCTCCTCTTTATTCCTCTTGCAGCAGCTGCAGCAATTCCTCTGGTTTCATGGACAGGATCGCTCCGTCTGCCGAGCCGGTGACCGTCTCGGCAAGGTCCTGCTTTGCCTGCTGCAGCTCCACGATCTTTTCTTCAATGGTGTCCTGCGCAATGAGCTTGTACACCTGCACCGGATTGCGCTGGCCGATGCGGTAGGCGCGGTCGGTGGCCTGATTCTGCGCAGCCACGTTCCACCACGGGTCGTAGTGGATGACGATATCTGCCGCCGTCAGGTTCAGGCCGGTGCCGCCCGCCCGCAGCGAGATGAGGAATACGTCCGCTTCGCCGCTGTTGAACCGGCGCACAAGCTCTGCACGCACCGGCTTTGGGGTGGAGCCCTGCAGGGTAAAGTGGCTCACGCCCGCTTCGTCCAGCCGTTTTGCCAGCAGTTCCAGCATGGAGGTGAACTGGCTGAACAGCAGGATGCGGTGTCCGCCCTCCACAGCAGCCGTCACCAGCTCCATGCAGGCATCCAGCTTGGCACTGCCGCCGTCCCAGTTGTCTGCCACAAGGCGCGGGTCGCAGCAGATCTCCCGCAGGCGCATGAGCACTGCGAACACCGCCATTTTATCCTCCGGCTTTGCAGCGCGCAGCTTTTCCGCGCGTCCACCACAGCGGCAAGGTAGAGCTTGCGTTGCTGCTCGTCCAGCTCGATGCGGTGGAGATTCTCGGTCTTGGGGGGCAGCTCTTTGAGCACCTCGGACTTCATGCGCCGCAGGATGAACGGCCCGGTGAGCTGGTTCAAACGGCGCAGTGCGTCTTTGTCGTCCTCCTGCACGATAGGCTTTTCAAACCGGGCGCAGAAGGTCTTGTAGGGTGGCAGATACCCCGGCATCAGGAAGGAGAAGATGCTCCACAATTCGCCCAAGCGGTTCTCCACCGGGGTGCCGGTAAGGGCAAACCGCACTTTGCTGTTCACCCCGCACACCGCCTTGTACTTTTGGGTCGTGTGGTTCTTGATGGCCTGCGCTTCGTCCAGAATGCAGGCGTAGAATTGCTGCCCGCTGTAAAGCTCCTCGTCCCGGCGCATCAGGTCATAGCTGGTCACCACAAGGTCGGCTTCCGCCCACTGCTTTGCCAGCTCTGCCCGGTGAGCAGCGTCGCCGTCCACAGCCACGCAGGAAAGCTGCGGCGTGAACTTCTGGCATTCCTCCTGCCAGTTGAGCACCAGCGATGCCGGGCAGACGATGAGGCTGGGCAGGCGCTGGCCGCTTTCCTTCATGGCCAGCAGGTAGCTGAGCACCTGCACGGTCTTGCCAAGGCCCATATCGTCGGCCAGAATGCCGCCCATGCCGTAGCCGTCCAGCGTGCGCAGCCAGCGGTAGCCATCCCGCTGGTACTTGCGCAGCACATTGTGCAGGCTTTCCGGCGGAGTATACTCGCTGTCCTTCACGGCGTGAAAGCTGCGGCTGATGCGGCGGAACGCATCGTCGCGGTTGAAACGCAGGCCGTTCTGGCCCGAGAGCGCCCAGTCGAGACTGGGTGCACGGTAGAGCGGCAGCTCGGCGTGGCCGCTCTTGAGCTTGGCCCCGGAAAGTTCCAGTGTATCGTTCAGTTCGTCCAGCCCTTCCAGACTGTCGTCCAGCCGCAGCAGACGGCCGTCCCGCAGGCGGTGGTAGCGCTTTTTCTGGTGCAGGGAGCGCAGCAGGTCTTTCAGCTCTGCCACCGGGAACTCGCCGGTATCCACTTCCAGATCCAGCACACTGCCGTGCACCGAAACGCCCACCGTGATGCGGGGCGGCGCGGCCTGCAGGTTGCGGAAGGCATCCGTAAGGTATACTTCACCCTCGGCCAGCAGGGCCGGCACGCCCTCCTCCAACATGCGGTAGATCTCGTCCTCGTCAGCGGTGCCGTACACTTCCTCTCTGCCGCCCACACCGGGCTGCAGATAAGAGGCCAGCAGCCGCTTTGCCCGGCTCTCGGCGCGCACATCCCGCAAAAGCCCTGCCGGAGACGGCACGAACGGCGTGACCTTATCCTCCCCGTACAAAAACTCCGCGTGTGCTTCGATGCGGAAGCTGTCCGGTGCGTCCAGATAGAACTGCACCACCGGTTCCAGCGGGATCTGGTTCAGCAGCAGACGTTCCGGGTCCACGATGTTCAGCTTGCTGCCCAGCTCCGGCAGTACATAGCTGCAAAAGGCCGTGGCATCTGCGCTGGTAAAGAACAGGCTTTTGCCGCCCAGCGCCTGCAATGCGGGCAGGATGCGGGTGCACCCGGGCCGCTGCAGCCGCCAGAGCGTATTCTCGCTGAACAGGTAATCATAGTCAAGGCCCTGCACAGCGGAAAGTGCGGGTTCGCCTTCCACCTGCACACCGCCGCGGCGGCGCTCCACGGTCATGGTAATGACGGGCAGACCTTCCCGCAGCTCGTACCCGCCCAAAAAACCGGTATGCTCGTACAGCTGCACAAGGTCATCAAAGATCTCGCCGGTCAGGATCATGCCTCCCGCCGGGCCTTGTTCGGCCCCGCCGTACACCCGCACGGCGGCTTTGTCCATGCTCTGCCTTGCGTTCACCTGACGGCGCAGCAGCTGCAAAAGCGCACGGGACTCTTCATCAAAGGCATCCCACCGGTGCACAAAAGCCAGTGCCTTGCCGTAGCTGACGCTTTTGCCCATCTCGACGGCTTCCATCAGGTTCGGGATGCTTTTACCACATACTGCCGCCCGCCGTCCGAGATGCGCAGCCGCAGCCATGGCTGTGCGCCGGGCACGAGGGTCAGCTCCGGTTCCAGATGGGCAAAGCCGGTGCGCTGGGCGGTCTCGTCCACGCCAAGGTTTTCAAGGGCTGCTTCCTTGTAGGTATCCAGCAGCCTGCGGGCCTCGTGATCCGACACCGGCGTCTCGCCGTGCCACTTTTGCCAAACAGCATTTCCAGCCCGGAGGCATAGCTGTCCCGCCGGGCCGGTTCCGGGCAAGGCCCGCGCCGCGCACAACACGGGAATCGCATCCGGCTTTGCCGCCGGTGCAGGGGCATTCTTTTCGGCATCGTCCAGCAGCAATGCGCCGATATGCTTGCAGTAGGTGCCCTCGCCGTTCTGGTTATACGGGCAGCTGCAGGACGCACTGACAAAGCTGCCGTTCTCCCGCAGCCATGCCTGCGTATAGTAATAGCTGCCGCCGCTGCCCTGTACCATGGCCGAAATATGGCGCACGCCATCGGCGTTCACGGTGCAGGTGCTCTGCTGGATGCGCTTGCGGTATTTCTTGGCCCGCTCAAAAATGTTATCGCCCAAAAGCGTGCGGATCTCGTCTGCATCCATGGCTGTTTCCTCCCGGTTTGGCTGTAAAACCTTCTTATCTTATAAGAATACCGCACCCGCACCCCGGATGCAAGAGGGATCTGCCGCCCAATTTCCATACAAAAAAATCCCGTTCCTTTTCAGGAACGGGATCATTTTACGATCTTGGAATGCTGCGGGGATCACTTGACAGTCTTGCCAAGCTCAGCATCCGTCTCAATGGCGCGCTCACGGATCTTTTCCAGCGTCTGCTCACTGAGGATATGCTCTGCCTTACAGGCATCTTCGGCGGCGGTCTTTTCGTCCACACCCAGCTGCATAAAGAAGTGGGTCAGCAGACGGTGACGGCCATAGATACGCTCCGCGATCTCGCGGCCCGGTGCCAGCAGGGTCAGGTTGCCCTCGCCGTCCACCGCGATATAGCCGTTCTCGCGCAGCTTCTTCATGGCAATGCTGACGCTGGCTTTGGTAAAGCCCAGCTCATTGACCACGTCAATGGAGCGCACTTTGCCCATACGCTGACTCAGCATCAGGATCGTTTCAAGATAATCTTCTGCGGATTGGTGGATCTGCATGGTATGTTTGCCTCCTGTCTGTGCCGGGATGCAAAGCACCACGGTTTCATATAGTACAAGATATCACACTTTTTGCCGATGTGCAAGCAATTCGCGGAAGTTTGTTAAAACAAACCAAATTTATCCTGCGCAAATCTGCTGTTTTGCCGTTTTTTAGTCGGCCGCGTTTTGTGCAAAGGCGATAAATTATTTTGCTTCCAGATATGCCGCCGGGCCGGACTGGTACAGGTCGCCGCCGTGGGCATCCAGGATCACCGTCAGCGGCATATCCTTCACAATCAGGCGGCGCACGGCTTCACAGCCAAGGTCCGGCCATGCGATCACTTCCAGCGTCTGCACGCTTTTTGCCATCAGCGCACCGGCCCCGCCAAGCGCTGCCAGATACACAGCCCCGTTGCGCACCACAGCCGCCTTTACAGTATCGTCCCGCTTGCCCTTGCCGATCATGATCTTATTGCCAAGGTCCAGCAGGCGCGGGCTCATGGCATCCATGCGGCCGCTGGTGGTGGGTCCCGCCGAGCCGATCACCTGGCCCGGGCGTTCCGGCGTGGGGCCAACGTAGTAGATGGCGCTGCCGGTCAGATCAAAGGGCAGCGGTTCGCCTTTTTCCAGCGCTTCAATCATCCGCCTGTGGGCCTGATCGCGGGCAGTGTACACCACGCCGGAAAGCAGCACGGTGTCGCCCGCCTTGAGCGGGGCAAGGTCCTCGGCCGTGCAGGGAGTGGTAATTTTGTATTCCATAGCAATTCTCCTTTGGCATCCTCGCCCTCTCCGTCATCGCTCACGCGATGCCACCTCCCCCAAAGTGGGAGGCCTTGGCAGTCCACGCAAACTTTACGTCTTTGCCAAGGGCTCTCCCTTTGGGAGAGCTGGACGCAAAGCGGCCTGAGAGGGCGGAGACTCTTACAGTTCCGCGCTTGCACGGCGGGTCACATGGCAGGAAACATTCACCGCCGCAGGCAGGCCCGCCACATGGGTAGGCATCTGCTCAATGGCAAGGCCCAGACAGGTGGTCCTGCCGCCAAAGCCCTGCGGGCCGATGCCCAGCTCGTTGATGGCGGCAAGCAGCTCCTGCTCCAGCTGTGCGTAATAGGGGTCGGGGTTCGGCACATCCAGCGGACGCAGCAGGGCCTTCTTTGCCAGATACGCCACCTTGTCAAAGCTGCCGCCCACGCCGATGCCCAGCACGATGGGCGGGCAGGGGTTGGAGCCTGCCAGCTTCACCGTGTCCAGCACGAACTTTTTGAAGCCCTCCACGCCGTCGGCGGGCTTGAGCATTTTGATCTGGCTCATGTTCTCGCTGCCAAAGCCCTTGGGTGCCACCGTGATGCGGCAGCCCTCGCCATCCACCAGATGCACTGTGATGGCCGCCGGGGTGTTGTCGCCGGTATTGCCCCGGCGCAAAGGGTCTGCCACGATGCTCTTGCGCAGGTAGCCGTCGGTGTAACCCCGGCGCACACCCTCATGGATGGCAGCTTCAAAGCTGCCGTCAATGTGCACATCGGTGCCAAGCTCCACAAACACGCAGGCCATGCCGGTATCCTGACAGATGGGCAGGTTTTCTTCTTTTGCGGCGGAAAGGTTCGACCACAAAGGTCGAGAGTGCTCTTTGCCAGCGGCCACGGCTCTTCCTGCCGGGCCTTGTCCAGCGCCGCCTGCACGTCCTGCGGCAGGCGGGTGTTGGCTTCGATGCACAGCCGTGCAACGGTATCCGTGATCTCCTGTGCGGAAATGGTTCTCATAAACGCTTCCTCCGCTTACAGACGGGCAACGCCGGTCTCGCGGGCAGCCTTTGCCACGGCATTTGCCACAGCTTCGGCCACGCGGGGGTCGAACGCGCCGGGGATGATGTTCTCCTCGCTGCGATCGGCATCGGTGATGAGGTCGGCGATGGCGTAGGCTGCAGCCAGCTTCATCTCATTGTTGATGTCACGGGCGCGGACGCTCAGTGCGCCCTTGAACAGGCCGGGGAAGCACAGCACGTTGTTCACCTGATTGGGAAGTCGCTGCGGCCGGTGGCCATCACCCGCACGCCGCCGGCCTTGGCCTCGTCCGGCATGATCTCCGGGGTGGGGTTGGCCATGGCAAAACGATGGCATCCTTGTTCATGGTCCTGCACAGCTCAGTGGTCAGGATGCCGGGCTTGAAACGCCGATGAACACGTCGGCACCTTCCAGTGCTTCCTTCAGGCCGCCCTTGACCTGACGGGGATTGGTCACCTCACCCAGCCAGTTCTTGTGGGCTTCGGCGCTGTTGCAGCCCTTGTACAGGGTGCCGAACTGGTCCACTGCAATGATGTCCTTTGCACCGGCGGTCATGAGCATCTTGATGATGGCGGTGCCGGCAGCGCCGGGGCCGTTCAGCACGATGTGCACATCTTCCATCTTCTTGCCCACCACACGCAGGGCGTTGATGAGGGCAGCAGTAACAACGATAGCAGTGCCGTGCTGGTCATCGTGAAACACAGGGATGTCCAGCTCACGCTCCAGCGTTTCTTCGATCTCAAAGCACTCGGGGCTCTTGATATCCTCCAGATTGATGCCGCCAAAGGTGGGCGCAATGGCCTTGCAGGCAGCAATGACGCTGGCAGCGTCGTGGGCATCGATGCAGATGGGGAAGGCATCCACGCCGCCGAACTCCTTGAACAGCACCGCCTTGCCCTCCATGACCGGCAGACCGGCTTCCGGGCCGATATCGCCCAAGCCCAGCACGGCGGTGCCGTTGGAAACGACAGCCACCATGTTGCCCTTGAAGGTGTACTTATACACGTCGTCGGGGTTTTCCTTGATCTTGCGGCAGGGTTCGGCCACGCCGGGAGTGTAGGCGGTGGACAGGTCATCGCGGGTGGCGACCTCCACCTTGCTTACGATGCCCACCTTGCCCTTGTGGGTCTCGTGCATTTCCAGAGCAGCTTTATTGTAATCCATTTGAATTTCCTCCAATATCTTACCGTCCTCGCCCTCTCCATTGCACAGCGATGACGGAAGGAGGAACTCCTCCAGTCTCGCATACGCTCGACAGCCCCCTCAGGGAGGGCCTTATGTTCCGGGAAGGCTCACTTATTTTTATTGTAACAGAACCGCCCGCCCATTTCCACCGGTTTTGGTCACTTTTGCGCCTGTAGACGGGCAAAGTGATACAAACCCGCCGCAGGATTTGTGGAAATTTTGCAAAGAACTTTCCTTTGCCGTCAGAACGTATATAATAAATGGGTATCTGTTCTGCCTGTACCGGTCTTTTGCTGTGCATCAGGCCGATTTTTATGGAGGTATTTCTTTAAAAACAACACCAAAAACTCCTGTGCATCCTGCTGGCCATCGCCGCAGCGGTGTGCGTCATTTTTGCCTGTTTCATGCTGACAAAGCACAAGCAGACCGACAGCGCTTCTTCAGCTGCCGCATCCGTCTCGCAGTTTGGCTCTGTTGCCGACTTCGACTACGAGGCCTTTGATTACAGCGATGGTCTGGACGAAAACGGCTATTGGAGCGGCATCAAAGCGCTGGACTATGTGACCCTGCCGGAGGACTTCGGCTCCATTGCCCTGAAGGAGAACGACCTGAACCCCACCGAAGATGAACTGCAGCAGCAGGTGGACAACCTGCTGAACCAGTACACCTCTTCCCAGCCCGTTACCGGCCGTTCCGCCCAGAGCGGAGATGTTGCCAACATTGATTACACCGGCACCGTGGACGGCGTGGCCTTTACCGGCGGCACTGCCACCGGCTACGACCTGACCCTTGGCAGCGGTTCCTTTATCGATGGCTTTGAGGATCAGATCATCGGGCACAATGTGGGCGATACCTTTGATGTGACCGTCACCTTCCCGGACGGCTACGGCGATTCCACCGATGCCGAGGGCAACACGATCACCCTCAGCGGCAAGGAAGCCGTGTTCAGCGTGACCCTGAACTCCATTTCCGAAAGCGTGACCCCCGAGCTGACCGACGAGTGGGTGGACTCCAACTTTGGCACCAGCGATGATCTGCACACCGCCGACCAGTTGCGCAGCTACCTTAACGATGCGCTGTATGCCACCAACTACGAGAACGCCATCGTGGACTACCTGATGTCGAACTCCACCTTCAAGGAGCTGCCCAGCGAGATCACCAGCTATTACATCCGCATGTTCCTGAACTACTACAACCAGTACGCCACCGCCTACGGCATGGATCTGAATGCTTTTGCCCAGACGCAGGGCTACACCGATGCCGATGCCATGCTGGCCGCATCCGACGCTTACTTTGAGCATCTGGCAAAGCAGGACCTGATCCTTCAGGCCGTGGCCGAAACCAAGAGCCTTGCTCCCACGCAGGAAGAGCTGGACGACGCCAACAGCACCTATGCCGACACCTACGGTGAGAACCGTGCGCACCTGAACGCCCTGCAGTCCTGTGTGCTGGACTGGCTGGAAGAGAATTCCACCGTAGCGTAAAAACACAAGAACCATTTAGAATGCCCTCCGCTTTGCTCTGGGCATATTCAGAGGATAATTTATCTTTAATTTGCAGCTCCGAAAAGCCCGCGGGCTTTTCGGAGCTGCTTTTTCACAGGAAGGGCCGGAGTTTTCAGATGCTGTTTTTCTTTGCGGCCCCTTCTGTGAAAAATGCAATACCGGACAGACCGCAGTCTGTCCGGTATTGCTCTAATAAAAATTAGTATTTCCGCTATTTATGCCCAGAGTGAAGCGGAGGGCATTTCAGATCGTTATGCTTTTTCTTTCTTCCCGCCGTTCAGCTTCCAGAGCAGCCAAGCATAGAAGTAATTCATCAGCAGGATGGCGATGCACCACAGCACCGACGCCTGCACGCTCTGGTCATACACCTTCATGAAGGGATATGGTCCATCTACCACGCGCTGGATGTTCAACCACAAAATGATGCCGCCGTACAGCACCGTGGGCAGCAGCGCCCACTTGACCGTACTGCGGGGCAGGCGCGGTGAGCGCTCCAGCAGCACAAAGGAGAAGATAGCCGCCAGCGGGTTGAGCAGGTGATGGTACAACATGGAGCTGGTGCACAGCATGATGTACCAGCCGTTGCCGTCCTCATACATGGGACCCAGCACGAACACCACCGTGAGAAAGGTCATGGTCAGGCAGCAGGTGGCAATGTACTTGAGGGTGTGCAGCCAGCGCGGCAGTTCCCTGCCGGTAAAGATGCACACCAGCTGGCCCACCGCCACCATGGCGCAGATGCAGGCCGAAAGGATGTTGGAATCCTCGGTGTAAAAAATGAACATCTGCTCTTTGCCCCAATCCCAGCTCATGGGCAGGGCAATGGGCTCCGCCCAGACGATGAACAGGTTCAGTGCGATGGAGAGCAGGCGGCACACTGTATCAGCAAATTTTTTCATGGAAAGCCTTTCCGTCTTGTAATATTTCCTCGAAAATTTGAAAAAGGGCAGGTCTCCCTGCCCTTTTTCAAAAAAAGCTTTATTTTGCGGTGTTGATGAAGCTGCGGTTGTCCCACAGGTACTTGATGCCGGAAATGGCCGTCACGGCAGCCACCAGCCAGCACAGCACCATGGAAATGCTGATTACCAGGATCTGCCGCACCCCCTGCTCTGTGCCGGTAGCCGACATGCTTGCAATGGACATGCCAAAGAAGTAGAAGATGATGCTCAGCATCTGCAGCACGGTCTTCACCTTGCCCCACATGTTGGCGGCGATCACCTTGCCGTCCTTGGCACCGGCTGCCACCATGCGCAGACCGGACACCGCGAACTCGCGGGCCAGAATGATGCACAGCACCACCGGGCTGCATACGCCGTCCCGCATCATGTAAATGAAGGCCACAGTGGTGAGCAGTTTGTCGGCCAGCGGGTCGGCAAACTTGCCGAAGTCCGTTACCATGTTCCACTTGCGGGCCAGATGGCCGTCCAGAAAATCAGTAAAGCTGGCGGCAGCAAAGACGATGCCTGCGATCAGGTAATACGTCGGCTGGAAGGAGCCATCCGCGATGCCGTTCAGGCTGGTGAGGGACACAAAGACCATGAACACCGGCACCAGCAGGATGCGGGTCAAAGTGAGTTTATTGGGCAGATTCATACAGATTCCTCCAATTTGTTATTTTGCAACAGTACCATACAGATCGTAAAGGTCGCTGTCGTCCACCAGAACATCGTAGAACTGGCCGGGGTACAGCGGTTCCTCGCTGGAAACGCACACATTGCCGTCCACCTCAGGAGCATCGCCGGTGGTACGGCACAGATACAGGCCGCTCTCCTCGTCGATGCCGTCGCAAAGTACATGCACGGTCTGGCCCACCTTTTCGGCCTGCTTCTGGGCCATGATGCCGGTCTGGATCTGCATCACCAGTTCGGCGCGCTTGTCCTTGGTCTCCTGATCGATCTGGCCGTCCATCTTGGCAGCAACGGTGTTCTCCTCGGCCGAGTAGGCAAAGCAGCCCAGACGGTCGAACTTTACTTCCTTGACAAAATTGCACAGATCCTCGAACTGCTCCTCGGTCTCGCCGGGGAAGCCTGCGATCAGAGTGGTGCGCAGGGTGATGCCGGGGATCTCGCGGCGCAGCTTGCCGATCACCTCCAGCAGCTCGGCGCGGTTGGAGCGGCGGTTCATATTCTTGAGGATGGTGTCATTGCAGTGCTGGATGGGCAGATCGAGGTAGGGCACCACCTTCTCATTGCGCTTCATGGCGGCAATGAACTCATCCGTGATGCGCTCCGGGTAAGCGTACATAATGCGGATCCACTCGAGGCCCGGCACCTTGTTCAGCTTATCCAGCAGCTCGCAGATGCTGCCGGGCTTGCCCCAGTCCTCGCCGTAAGCGGTGGGGTCCTGTGCGACCACGATCAGCTCTTTCACGCCCTCACCGGCCAGCCAGCGGGCTTCGGCCACGCAGTCGGCCATATCGCGGCTGTGCAGCGGGCCGCGGATGCCGGGGATGGCGCAGTAGTGGCAGCGGTTGTTGCAGCCTTCAGCGATTTTTAAGTACGCATAGTGGGCAGGCGTGCCGATGACACGCTTGCCGCCCAGCGGAAAGTCCTTTTTGGCACCGTAGCTTTCCAGATGGTCCTCACCATGGAACAGGCGGTCCACGATGGTGTCGATGGCCTTGTTGGAGGCACAGCCCACCACCGCGTCCACCTCGGGGATCTCTTCCTCGATCTGGCTGCGGTAGCGCTCGGCAAGACAGCCGGTGACGATGACCTTCAGCTCCGGGTTCTGCTGCTTGTAGGAGCAGGCTTCCAGAATGTTTTCAATGGCTTCGGTCTTGGCGCTCTCGATGAAGCCGCAGGTGTTCACAAGGATCACATCTGCTTCGGCCAGATCGGCCACGGTCTCGTGGCCGGCAGACAGCAGGATGTGCACCATCACATCCAGATCGACCTGATTCTTGGGGCAGCCAAGGGAAATACACGCAATTTTCATAGGGGATGATACTCTCTTTTTGAGGGGTGCTTTTATTCTTCTTCCGCTCTTTTATCGCTTCTTTATGACCGAATACGCAAAGCCGCGGCGCTGCAGGGCGGCCACCACAAGGTCGCGGCGGCCATCGGCCAGCTTTTTCATGTAGCGGCTGCGCACCAGAGCGGCGGCAGCTTCCAGCTCCGGGCTTTCGCCGTCTGCGTCCGGGGCATAGACGTTTTCCAGCGCCTGCTCGATCTGCGCGCCGGAAAGGCCCTTCTGCCGCAGGTTCTGAGCCGCCGCACGGCGGCTCTTGCGGGCGGCAAGCAGGCTGTGTGCCCGGGCTTCGGCATAGCGGTCATCGTTTACGTAATCCAGCTCCACCATCTCAGCCACAGCAGCCGCTGCAGCCTGCTCGGTAAAGCCATAGCACAGCCGTTCATACAGCTGTGCCGAGGACATCTCGCGCGAGGCCAGCGCATCCAGTGCGCGGGCGCGGGCCTTGGCCGGGTCGGCGCACTTTTCTTCTTCCTGCTTTGGGCGGCGGCGTTTATAAAAGGACATTTAGTCCTCCACCATGATATCCAGTTCGCTCGCTGCTGCGGGCAGGAGCCTTGACCACCGGCTCCTTGGCATCTGCAGCCTTGGCGGGTTCCTCGGCCTTGGCCGCAGCGCCCTTGCCTGCCGGGCGGCGGGATGCGTACAGCTTATCGGCATTGGCGCGGATCTGGCCCTCGATGTCGTTTGCGATCTCGGGATTGTCCTTCAGGAACTGCTTTGCGTTGTCGCGGCCCTGACCCAGACGGATATCGCCATAGTTGAACCATGCGCCGCTCTTCTGCACGATGCCCAGCTTCACGCCCACATCAATGAGTTCGCTCATCTTGGAAATGCCCTCGCCGAACATGATATCGAACTCTGCCTCACGGAACGGAGGTGCCACCTTATTCTTGACGATCTTGGCGCGGGTGTGGTTGCCGATGAACTGGCCGGAAGAGTCCTTCAGGCCCTCCACGCGGCGGATGTCGATGCGCACCGAGGCGTAATATTTCAGGGCGCGGCCGCCGGTGGTGACCTCCGGGTTGCCGTACATCACGCCCACTTTTTCACGCAGCTGGTTGATGAAGACGCAGACCGTGTTGGTCTTGCCGATGACCGAAGTCAGCTTGCGCATGGCCTGACTCATCAGGCGGGCCTGCAGGCCCACATGGCTGTCGCCCATTTCGCCCTCGATCTCAGCCCTCGGCACCATGGCGGCAACCGAGTCCACCACGATGGCATCGATGGCACCGGAGCGCACCAGTGCTTCGCAGATCTCCATGGCCTGCTCGCCGGTGTCCGGCTGGCTGACCAGCAGATTGTTGATATCCACGCCCAGAGCTTCGGCATAGGTGGGGTCCAGTGCGTGCTCCACGTCAATGAAGGCCACTTCGCCGCCCTGCTTCTGGGCTTCGGCCAGAATGTGCAGAGCCAGCGTGGTCTTACCACTGGATTCCGGGCCGTACACCTCAATGATGCGGCCGCGGGGCACACCGCCCACGCCCAGAGCCAGATCCAGACCCAGACTGCCGGTGGAAATGGCATCCACCTGCATGGAGGCGTTATCACCCAGCTTCATCACGGCACCCTTGCCGAACTGCTTTTCGATCTGGGCCAGCGCAGTGGCCAGCGCATCCTTTTTGGCCTCCGGCTCGGTCTTTTTGGTCGCCGGGGCAACGGTGTTGTTGTTCTGATTTTTTGCCATAGCGTGCTGCTCCTTTTCTTCCTGCTGCCCGCCGTGCGCGGGCTGTCCGTATACTTTCCAGTATAGTATACCACAAAATCAAAATATTACAACAAGAAGTTGTTTCTATTTTCACTTTTATTTTTCGGGTCTGTGGGCGATCATGCACCGGTCATTGCCGCCAAAATCCTTGCGGCACTCAATGTCTGCCCAGCCGTTTGCAGCCAGCAGTGCCGCCACAGCCTGCCGCTGCTGCCAGCCGATCTCCAGCACCAGCGCTCCGCCGGGCCGCAGTGCATTCTGGTAATGCTCTGCAAGGGCACGGTAGAACACAAGGCCGTCCTTTCCTGCTTCCAGCGCCATGGCCGGTTCCTGTGCCACCTCGGGCTGCAGGTGCCGCATCTCCTCGGCGGTGAGGTAGGGCGGGTTGGATACGATCAGATCAAGCTGCCCTTCCGGCAGGCCCTGCCAGTAGGTGAACAGATCCCCCTGCACCGGCTCCACCGCATAGGCTGGCTTTGCCTTTGCGCGCAGAGCGTTCAGCGCCGGCCCCCAGTCAAAGGCCGGGGCATCTGCCTGCTCAAACGCGGTAGGCTCCAGCAAGTCCTCCGTCTGCCCGCCCTGCCCTTTCAGGGCGCAGCGGCAGTTCTTTTCCAGATAAACAAAAGCTTCCGGGCTTTTTTCCACACAGGTCACCTGCGCCGCCGGGCAGAAGCGCTTGACGCCCAGCCCCAGACAGCCGGTCCCCGCGCAGAGATCCAGCACCCGGGGCGCTGCAATGCCCGTCAGGGTATTGGCAGCCGCTTCCGCTACCACCTCAGTGTCTGCCCGGGGGCAGAGCACACCGGGGCCAACGGCAAGGTCAAAATCCAGAAAGCTCCAGATTCCGCACAGGTATTGCAGCGGTTCCCGCTGCTCACGGCGCGTGCAGAGGGCTTCCAGCTTTTCCGCTTCCTCTGTGGTCAGCACCCGGTCGGAAAGGCGGGCATCCCGCCCGGCTGCCACGCGGAACAGCTCCCGTGCATCATAATCGGCATCCGGACACCCTGCAGCGGAAAGCCGGGCTTCCACGGCCCGCACCGCTTCGCGCGGGGTCAAACCAGCAATTACCATCTGCCATCCTCCGGGTCCTCGGGCAGCACAGGGGTCACGGCGGCAATAGCCACCTCGATCATGCTGTCGTCCGGTTCAAACACGGTCAGGTGCTGCACCCAGATGCCGGGCTGGCGGATGATGCGGGTGGCAATGTTATCGGACCGGCCGCACCACTTGAGCAGCTCATAGCTGATGCCCATGACCAGCGGCAGAAGCAGCAGCTTGAACAGCACCCGCAGGCCGATGCTGCCCCACGGCAGCACGCTGTAGAGGAACACGCTGACGATGACCACCAGAATGAGGAAGCTGGTGCCGCAGCGCGGATGGAACCGAGTGTACTTGCGCACATTCTCCACGGTCAGCTCATCACCGGCCTCATAGCAGGCAATGGTCTTGTGCTCGGCACCGTGGTACTCAAACACGCGGTGGATCTCCTTCATCTTGGAGATGGCCACCATATAGGTGAGGAAGATGCCAACTTTCAGCACCGCTTCCAGCACCACCTTGGCCCAGCGGCCCAATGTTACAAAGTGGTTCACGCCGCCCACGATGAGGGTGGGCAGCACGGTGAACAGCAAAATCGCCAGCAGTCCGCCCAGTACGGCGGCACAGGCCAGCAGTGCGTCCTCTGCCTTTTTGCCCAAGTGGTCGCCCACCCATTTTCAAAGGCAGTCTCTTCCTCTTCGGGGTCGTAGTCGTCACCCATGCTCACCTGAGCCGAGTACATCATGTAGCGGTAGCCCACGATCAGGCTTTCGATCATGGAGATGGCACCGCGCACCAGCGGGATCTTTGTCCAGATGCCGTGGTTCTTCACAGGGTCGATCTTGGTCTCAATGGTGCCGTCCGGCTTGCGCACGGCGCAGCAGATGAGCTTCGGGCCGCGCATCATGATGCCTTCCATCAGCGCCTGCCCGCCGACGCTGGTCTTGAAACGTTCCTTTTTGGGTTGATTCATTGGGTTCTCCTATCGGATCATATTTTTCTCGACCATTTTACCACAGAATTGTGACAAAATCTTCACGCCTTATGATACAGCGGCAAGCCCAGTGTGACCACTGTGCCGCGGCCCAGCGTGCTCTTGATGTCCATGGTGCCGTCCAGTGCAGTCATGATGGAATCCACCAGCGCAAGGCCGATGCCGCTGCCCCGCACCGAATTGCTGCCCTTGTAGAACTTGGTCTTGACATTCTCAAGGTCTTCCGGCGGGATGCCGCGGCCCTGATCGATGATCTCCGCAAAAGCCTTGTATTCGCCCGCCCACAGCTTGACCGTGATGCGCCCGCCGGGGGCCGAATACTTGATGGCGTTGTCCATGATGTTGATGAACACCTGCCGCAGACGGTCCGGGTCGGCATAGACCGGGATCATCTCCTCCGGCTCGGTGTAGCTGAGCACAAGGCCCTCGCGCTGGATGCGTGCTTCACAGAACAGCACCGCATCGGTCAGCTCTGCCACAAGGTCCAGCGGGCGGCAGTCCATACGGATGCGGCCGTTCTGCAGACGGCTGAAATCCAGCAGCTCTTCCACCATGTTGTACAGGCGGCCCGTCTCATTGTTGATGATCTCAAGGCCCTTGCGGTAGTTCTCGTCTGCCGGGTCGTCCAGTGTGCGCAGGGTCTCCACCCAGCCCCGGATGGAGGTGAGCGGCGTGCGCAGCTCGTGAGAGACGGAACTGATGAACTCGTTCTTCATCTTCTCGGTCTCTTCCAGCCCTTCGGCCATCTGGTTGATGGTGCCGCGCAGGCGGTCCACCTCGTCGTGTTCGTTGCCGGTGACCGGCAGGCGCACGTCCAGCTCACCCCGGGCGATGCTGGCTGCGGTGCGCTCCACCTGCCCCAGCGGCACCACGATGCTGCGGATGAAGTACAGGCCGGACATCACGGTGAAAGCAAGGATCACCGCCGCGATCACAACACTTACCGCGAGGGCGTTCTTGATCTGCGCTCCCACAAGGGTCAGGCTGGTGACAAGACGCATCGCCGCCACATCCTCGGCGGCATAGGGCACCAGATAGCAGGCCGCCATCACCAGCTCGCCGGACTGGGTGCGGTAGACCGCCACACCAAGGCCATCAGAAGCCTCCTGCGCCTGCTCAAAGTCGATGCCGGTCACAATGCCGTCCGCATTTGTGCCGCTGGAGGACGCAATGACCCCGCCATAGCTGTCCAGCAGCATGAACTCGTATTTGTCCTTATCGGCAAACTGCTCCACCATGCGGCGCAGGGCCACGCTGCGGGTAGCCGCCGTGCTCTGCACCGTATCGCCGGTGTACATTTTCAGCTGGCCGGACACCGAAGAGAACCGCCGGTACATGGTCTGCTGCACGCTGTTATAATAGCTGCGTGTGTAGTTGTACAGGAACATGGTTTCGGCCAGCAGCACCAGCAGCACGGTGATGAGCAGGTTGCCCGCAGCCACCGGCGGGTGATCCCGCTTCGCATGGCGTTCTCCTCCTTTCAAACGATTTAGAATTGTCTCCGCTTCGCTCTGACAATATCAGCGGAAAAATTATTTTTATATTTGTAAATTAGAAAATCTGCGGATTTTCTAATTTACTTTTCACGGAAGGGGTCGTAACAGTTAACGACATCTGCTGCTGTCAGCCTTCGGCGTCGCGCAGCGACTCTCAATCGAGCGTAACACAAAAATCCTTTAGCAAAGCGACTTGGATTTTTGTATGGAGCCCAACTGCTTTGGATTATTAAGGGCGAGTAGCCCTTAATTCGTGCCTCCCGCGCCTCGAAAGTAGCGGGTGCTTTTCTTCTCTGGCACACAAAGAGAACATACCCGGCGGCGATACATTTTTCAAAAGCCCTTAAACCCAACCTACGCGACTACGCTCTGCACAGGAAGCATCATTCCTCCCATCTGTAGCCGTAGCCCCACACAGTAAGGATATGGGTGGGATGGCTGGGTTCATCCTCCACCTTCATGCGCAGACGGCGGATGTTCACATCCACGATCTTCACGTCACCAAAATAGTTCTCGCCCCAGACACCCTTCAAGATCTTCTCGCGCACCAGCGCAATGCCGGGGTTGCGGAAGAACAGCTCCATGATCTGGAATTCCACCTGCGTCAGCTCAATAGGCTGGCCTGCCTTGAGCAGCACGCGGCGGTTCTCGTCCAGCACAAATTCGCCGCTGGTGAGCATCCCCAGCGGGTTTTCCTTTTCTTTTTCGTCCCCGCCTGCAGTACGGCCGACGCGGCGGCACAGCGCTTTCACACGGGCCAGCAGTTCGCTTACGCTGAAAGGCTTGGTCATATAGTCATCGGCACCAATAGAAAGGCCGCGGATCTTGTCCTGCTCCTGTCCCTTGGCGCTGAGGATGATAATGCCGATCTTCTGATCGGTGCGGCGGATGGTCTCGCACAGGGAGAAGCCGTTCATGCCCGGCAGCATCACATCCAGAATGGCCGCATCGCAGCCCGGCTTCTTCTCCAGCAGCGGCAGAGCCGCCTCGGCGCTTTCGGCCTCCACAGCCTCCATGCCCGCAAGGCGCAGGTTCAGCGCGATCATCTCGCGGATGTTGGCTTCATCTTCAACGACAAGCACTCGTACCATGAACTGTTCCTCCGTTCTTTAGTTGAGCAGATACAGCGCCTTGGACAGGCGGTAATTTTTATCACGGATCTCCACATCCGGGGCAAGCTTCGCCTGCATCTGGCGGGATGCCACGATGCCAAGGCGGGTCCAGCCCTTCAGGCTGGAGGTGGTGCGCACCAGACGCAGGGTCATTATCAGCTGGTCTTCGTCCACCGTGCGCAGCTCCACTGCACCATCATATTGTTCGCTGTCGGTCAGTTTGAGGTTGCCCTCCCACTCCATGGGCAGCTCGATATAGCAGTTGGTCTCTTCGTCCAGCAGCCCGAAGCTTTTTTCCGGGTGCGGGCTGGTATAGTCCATCCACACGATAAAATCCATGCGGCGGCTCTGGCTCATATTCAGCAGGCCCGCTTCGTCCGGCTGGGTGGGGATCTCCACGATGCCGTCGCCGTCCAGATCCTGACTGACCAGACTGGGCACATTGCGCAGGGATGCGGTGTAAAGCTTTTCGGTGCTGATCTGATCGGCAGGCACCATCTGCTGCGTGTCCTCGTCAAAACGCAGCAGCACGCTGGCCAGATTGTTGCCGGAAATGCCGGTCCAGCCATCCAGCACCAGATAATGCCTGCCGTCCGCACCCACACCCGCCGCCACCGAGGCGCAGCCGGCGAACCGATTGGCGGAAAGGCCCATAACAGCCACCTGCTGGAAGCTGCCCTCTTTATCCACGGTCAGCAGTTCGATCTGCACGCCGCCGTCCTCCAGCGTAGACATCAGGATCAGGTCCTGATTGCCGCCGCCGGTGATATCCTCCACCAGATACTGCTGGTACTGCTGCTCCAGGATCGTGGAAAGCACGCCGTCGGTGTAGGAATATACAGCCAGATAATGGTCGCCCTGTGCCGCTGTATAACCCACCACCAGTTGGGTGGCATCGCCGGGCTGCAGCTGGGCCAGCCCCACCGACTCTACCGTGTCTGCAAGGCCCTCTACGTTCTGGCGCACACGCCAGATGTCGGCATCATCCTTCTGCAGGATGGCAATGCACACGTTGGAGCTTTGGGCGGTGGTGTAAAGCACGGCGGCATCCTGCCTGCCGTCACCGTCCAGATCCTGCAGCAGGAAAGGCGAAAGCAGGTCGCCCTGCATGGGATATTTGAGCTGTGCGCTCTCCCCCAGCCAGTCGTTCAGGGCAGTCTGCACATCGCCGTAATCGCCGGAAAGCTTGGGCGCACGCAGAAGCTCTTCCACCTGCACCTGTTCACCGGGCATGCTGCAGCCTGCCAGAAGCAGGCACAGCAGCACGCAAGCCAACCACCGGCCAAAATGATTTGGATGTTTCAACCGCTGCGCCTCCTCTGTGTGGAAAACTTGTCCGGCCAAAGGCCGAAAACATGCTATTGTCAGTATACCACGGGCCGGGCGCAATTCCAACACCCGAAAACGAGAAAAGGGGCTGCTGCACCACATTTGGTGCAGCAGCCCTTTTGGGGTCCTGATTTTTATTCTTCGGTCTTGTCAAACAAGCCTTTTTCTTTTGCGGCGTTCCAGGTCAGGCAGGTGCGCAGCTTGCTGACGGGGAAGGCCGGGTGGAATTTATTGTTGTCCGCATCGTCCTTCATCAGATCCTGCTCCACTGCCCAGCGGGCGGCCTTCTGTGCGTCGGTATCGCCCTCGTCGATGTCGCTGTAGAGGGCGGTGCTTACAGGCTCAGGCTTGCCGGCGTGCTCCCACAGCAGCTCGGCCAGCTCGATACGGTTGGAGGGCATGGGGATGCCGGGCATATTGATGACGCGGTAGATGCCGGTGCCGGCTTCATAGATAATAGCACCTGCGGCAGCACCGATCACCACAGCAGAGATCGCGCCCTGAATGTTGCCGGTATCGCTGGGTCCAACCGGGTCGGGGCCATCCGGGCCAATGGGGTCATCCGCGAAGGTTGCCGTCACCTCTACATTAGCATCCGGCATGATAAAGGTCACCTTGGTGGGGTCGTCCGCGTCCGGGGTCTTCAGGAAGGTGTCTGCTTTCTGTTCCTCACCGCCTACCAGCACCGTCCAGCTGATGAAGTGCTGTCCATCCGGCACATTGGCTGTCAGGTGCACAATTTTATTCTTTGGCACGGGCACAGTGCTGTCGCTCGGTACGGACGCATCGCTGCCTTCAATGGTCGCCGTCACATGGTCGCCGACCCTCAGAGTGGGGTTCAGAGTGGGGTTGCTCGCAAAGTTTGCCGTCACTTCCACATTCTCACTCGGCATCGTAAAGGTCACCTTGGTGGGGTCGTCCGCGTCCGGGGTCTTCAGGAAGGTGTCTGCTTTCTGTTCCTCATCGCCTACCTTCACCGTCCAGCTGATGAAGTGCTGTCCCTCCGGCGCAATGGCTGTCAGGTGCACGGTTGCATCCACCGGCACAGTGCTGCCGCTCGGTACGGACGCATCGCTGCCGTCAATGTTCGCAGTCACATGATCGCCGATGTTCAGCGTGGGATTCCCCTCAAAGTTTGCCTTTATTTCCACGTTCTCAGCCGGCATGGTAAAGCTCACTTTGGCGGGGTCGTCCGCGTCCGGTTTCAGGAAGTCGCCCAGGTCTTGCTCAACACCATTCACCGTCCAGCCGGTAAAGCGCTCGTTGGCTTTCAGCTCCCTGCGCGTTGCTGTTACAGTATCGCCCTTAGCAGCTTCGGTCTTATCCACAGTGCAGTTTACAGCTTTGATGTTATACGGAATATTGCTATAATACGGTTCCGCCTTAACATTATAAGCGGGCATGGTCAGGGTCGCAGTGGTTTCGGTGCCATTCTTCAACAGCTTGGCAAGTTCTGTTTCGTCCGTGATTTCACTCTCAGTATCACTTACATTATACAGCTTCCAGCCTGCAAATGTCTTTCCTTCGGAAGCATCTGCGGCAGTCAAAGTCACTTCAGTGCCTGCGGCCACAGGGGCATTCAGCACTTCGTCCCCAAGTTTTGCTGTGGCATTGACTGTGGTCACAGTGTACATCGAGCGCACATAGCCGCAGGTGTTGCAGTTAGCATCTGTTGCATCGGTGTAATTATGGTTTCCCCTCTGTTCATCCGTCTGACCCGGCAGTTTGCGGCAGTGCACCCTCCAGTGTTTGGTAGCGTCATGTTCCCACCGGTAATTATGCCAATGCACATTCAGTACGACATTCATTTTTGGTTTTGTCCGATATCATAATCGTAGCGGAACGTCTTGGAATTGGGGTCAACCGTAAGGATATTTTCATTTTCATTGATTGTGCCGCCACGTGTAGCAGTTGCTTTGCTTGCGTCAAAGTGTCCCGGCAAAGTGGTAAGGTCAAACTTTCCATCACCTTCAACTGCAATATTATAGCTGCAGTCCTTCCCTTTAAACGTCTCCAAAGCCGTATTGTTCGTTGCATCCAGCGACGTCAGATTTGTATTAGAAACATCCAAATTCTCCAGATCCTTGTTCGCACTTACATTCAATTCCGTCAGATTTGTATTAGAAACATACAACTTCTTCAGCTTCGTGTTCGCACTTACATCCAATACACTCAGTGGATTTTTGCGCAGCTTAACACTTCCAACTCTGTCTGATTTCCCAGATCCAGATTGCTCAATTTATTCTCATAACACCAGAACTCTTTAAGTTTTTTATTTTCACTGACATCCAATTTCGTCAGATTGTTGTGTCCGCAGACTAATCTCTCTAATTCCTTGTTTTGACTTACATTCAATGTACCCAAGGAGTTTTCTTTACAAGAAAAATCTTTCAGCTTCTTATTTTCGCTCACGTCGATCGACTGTAACTTATTACTGTCACAGTAGAACGTTTCCAATAGCGGCAGCTCGCTTACATCCAGCTCTTTCAATTTGTTATGATGACAGTTAAGATATTCCAGCTTTGTGTTATGGCTCAAATCTATCTCCGTCAGATCATTATAAACGCAACTGAGCTCCGAGATTTCCGTAAAATACTCGATTCCCTTTAGGCTTTTTATTGGTTGACCCCCAAAAAGATTATCACACTGTATCGACTTTGCGGCCGTGATCTCACTTGGGCTGAAACGGTTGTCGTGATTTGCATCCCAAAGCGACGCCACATAGTCTCTAAAATTTTTGTCCGGAAAGTTTTCCTCGTTGATTGCAATATACTCCTCCGGCACAGCAGCATCCGCCTGCGCACTCGCGCCATTTTCCTGTTCTGCTGCCCCCGGCTCCGCCGCAAACGCGCCCACCGGCAGAACCGACAGCATCATGCACACCGCAAGTGCTGCACTGAGAAGTCTCGTACTCTTTTTTCTCATGTTCTCTTCCCCTTTTCGTTTGTTATTTTGCAGGCAACCACCCCAAAAGGCACCGTCTGCTCTTCAAGTTTACCCCCCCCCCATACAACATATCAAGAGGCATTTTGCTAGAAAATAGGTTCGAGTTTTTTAGTGGAATTGTTGAAATGTTTGCGGTTTGGCCCGCTATTCCCGGTAACATTCAGAAGCAATGAAAATGCTGCGCAAAAAAAAGCCCTCTCCCATTGCTGGGAAAGGGCTTTTGAACACTGTATCAAACAGTCAGAGCAGATCAGACGAGCTCCAGAACTGCCATCTCAGCAGCGTCGCCGCGGCGAGCGCCGATCTTGATGATGCGGGTGTAGCCGCCGTTGCGGTCAGCGTACTTGGGGCTGATCTCATCAAACAGCTTCTTTGCAACATCTTCCTTGGTGATGTAGGCATAAACCTGACGCTTGGTGTGCAGGTCGCTTGCCTTGCCAAGGCTGATCATCTTCTCGGCCATGGAACGAACGTCCTTAGCGCGAGTGACAGTGGTCTCAATCTTGCCATTCTCTAACAGGTAGGTAACCATAGCGCGCATCATAGCGTTGCGGCTGTCGCTGGTTCTACCGAGCTTTCTGGTACCGGGCATCCCGTTTCACTCCTTAATTATTTTTAGTTATCGTCATCCGTGTTCAGCTTGAAGCCCAGAGAATCCAGCTTTGCCATGACCTCTTCCAGGCTCTTGCGACCGAGGTTGCGGACCTTCATCATCTCGTCCTCGCTCTTGCTGACCAGATCTTCCACCGTGTTGATGCCTGCGCGCTTCAGGCAGTTGAAGGAACGCACGCTCAGATCCAGCTCTTCAATGGTCATTTCCAGAGCCTTTTCCTTGTCGTCGTTGGTCTTCTCCACCATGATCTCAGCGCCGGCTGCCTCATCGGACAGGTTGACGAACAGGTTCAGGTGCTCGGTCAGCACACGGGCAGCCAGAGAAACGGCTTCCTGCGCATTGATCGTGCCATCGGTCCAAACCTCAATGGTCAGCTTGTCATAATCGATCGCCTGGCCAACACGGGTGCTCTCGACGTTGTAGTTCACCTTGAGCACAGGGGTGTAAATGCTGTCAACGGGAAGAGTGTTGATATCGTTCTTCTCGATGATAGCCTGTTTGTTGCGCTCTGCGGGCACATAGCCGCGGCCCTTATCGAAGGTCAGCTCCATGACGAGCTTGCCGCCCTCGCCCAGGGTTGCGATGTGCCACTCAGGGTTCAGAATTTCGATGTCGTCGCCCTGCTTGATGTTGTCAGCGGTGACCTCACAGGGGCCGACTGCCTCAACACGCACTGTCTTCGGACCATCGGTGTACAGCTTTGCAGCAATACCCTTCAGGTTCAGGACAATTTCGGTAACGTCTTCCTTGACGCCCTCAATGGTGGAGAACTCGTGAACCACGCCATCAATCTTGACGCTGGTCACGGCGACACCGGGCAGAGAGGAAAGAAGCACACGACGCAGGCTATTGCCCAGTGTGATGCCAAAGCCACGCTCCAGCGGTTCTGCCACGAATTTGCCGTAGCGGCCGTCCGGGGACAGGCTTGCCGTTTCGATTTTGGGACGTTCAATCTCCATCATATCTATGCCCTCCTTGTCAAACCGGCGCTGCCGCCGGCCCATTATTAAATTCTTTCAAAGAAAAGAATGCGAAAGTGAGCCGTCCACGGGGAAGGCCCAGCCTTCTTAATGGATTACTTGGAGTACAGCTCGACGATGAGGTGCTCTGCGACTTCGTAGTCGATATCGCTGCGCTCGGGCAGCTTTGCGACAACACCCTTCAGAGAACCGGTCTCACGGTTCAGCCATGCGGGCAGAGCAACAACGGGAGCCTCGGGGCCGGTCAGCTTTGCAAACTTTGCAGAGCTGCGGCTGGACTCGCGCACTTCGATCACGTCGCCAGCCTTCACCTGGTAAGAAGGAATGTTGACCTTCTTGCCGTTGACGGTGAAGTGAGCGTGGGACACCAGCTGACGAGCGTCGCGGCGGGTCTGAGCAAAGCCCAGACGGAACACGACGTTGTCCAGACGGCACTCCATGATCTGCAGCAGGTTCTCACCAGTCTTGCCGGGGCGGGCCTCAGCACGCAGGTAAGCATTGTGGAACTGCTTTTCCAGAACGCCGTAGATAAACTTGACCTTCTGCTTCTCCTTCAGCTGAGATGCGTACTCAGACTGCTTCTTGCGCATGTTGCCATTGGAGTTGCGGGTGGTATTCTTCTTTGCATAGCCCATGACCGCAGGAGAAATGCCCAGGGCCTTGCAACGCTTTGCGATAGGCTGCGTATTCTTTGCCATAATTCAATTTCCTCCTTCGATCAGACACGACGGCGCTTCGGGGGACGGCAGCCATTGTGGGGGATGGGAGTCACGTCCTTGATCAGGGTGACTTCCAGGCCGGTAGCCTGCAGCGCACGAATAGCGGACTCACGGCCAGCGCCGGGGCCCTTGACGTAGACCTCAACGGTCTTCATGCCATGCTCGATAGCAACCTTGGCTGCGGTCTCAGCAGCAGACTGGGCTGCGAACGGAGTGCTCTTACGGCTGCCGCGGAAGTTCAGGGAGCCGGAGGAGCACCAAGACACTGCATTACCCTGCAGGTCGGTGATGGTGACAACAGTATTGTTGAAGGTAGACTGGATATGAGCCTGACCAGCAGCAATGTTCTTGCGCTCTTTGCGCTTCATGCGGACATTAGCGCCCTTCTTGGCATTATTTGCACTTGCCATTTCTCAAATCCTCCTTACTTCTTCTTGTTAGCGACAGTGCGCTTGGGACCCTTGCAGGTACGTGCATTGGTCTTGGTACGCTGGCCGCGGCAGGGCAGATTCTTGCGATGGCGGGTGCCACGGAAGGACTGGATCTCAACCAGGCGCTTGATGTCCAGAGCAACGTTGCGGCGCAGGTCGCCTTCAACGATGATGTTAGCCTGATCGATGTAGTCACGGATCTTAGCCTCTTCTTCCAGAGTCAGGTCCTTGACGCGGGTATCGGGGTTGATGCCAGTTGCTTCCAGGATCTTGTTAGCAGTGGTCTGGCCGATACCATAAACGTAGGTGAGACCCACCTGAACGCGCTTCTCGCGGGGCAGGTCAACGCCGGCAATACGTGCCATAGTAGTTTCCTCAAAATCATCCCATGTCAGTGTCGGGGTCTGCGCCGGGACTCTACGCACTTGACCCCAGGCGCCCGAATTAGCCCTGGCGCTGCTTATGCTTGGGGTTCTGGCAGATGACCATCACGCGGCCTTTGCGGCGGATGACCTTGCACTTTTCGCAGATGGGTTTCACGGAAGGCTTGACCTTCATGATGTTGAACCTCCTTTTGGTTGATACCCTGGTGCTTATTTGGAGCGCCAGGTGATGCGGCCCTTAGAAAGATCATAGGGCGACATTTCCACGGTAACCTTGTCCCCGGGCAGGATACGGATGAAATTGGTCCGCAGCTTGCCGGAGATGTGCGCTAAGAGGATGTGACCGCTGGGAGTGAGCTTCCCGGTGTTCTTATCCTCGCTCAACATTTCCACCTTAAAGATGGCGTTGGGCATGGCTTCACGCACAATGCCTTCGATCTCGATAACGTCTTCCTTAGACAAGCTATTTGCCTCCTCATTGGATCTGCTCAGTTTGTCGTTGAACCTGAACCGGTGCCTTTGCCTTGGAACCCTGAAAGCGCCGCGGTTTTCACGTGCCTGCGCCCGTTTGACCGCAGCTTGCCGCTTCAGCGTTCTCCAGTTCCAGTGCCGGTCCACAGACGGACAGGCGGCGATGATCGCCACATACTTCATCTTTCGCGGCACAAAATCCGCAAAACGGGCAGAAAATCCCTGTCCGCCGAGGAAGTATCTGGCTTCCACAGCCATTTATAGATTATACACCTTTTGTTGTCAATTTGCAAGAGCTTTTTTCCGTATTTCCGATAAAAAATTCTCGAAATTCAAAAGCTGTCCTTTCTCTCCCCGGTCTTGGTTTTTCTCCACCGCAAAGATGAAACTTTTTCACCAAAAGTTGTCATAATTGCACAAACAGCAGGTCTGTCCCTGCAAAAACGCCGCCTGCGGCGGAGCATTTCTGCTCTTCACAGGCGGCGCTTCTCATATTTTAGGGATCAGCTTACTTCAGGCTGAACTTTTCCGGGTCAAAATCCGGGTCATCCCAGAAGCGGGTCATGATCTCAGTGTGATCCTTCAGGATCGCATTGGAGTGCTCAAAGTGCGCAGCCAGACCACCGTCCTTGGTCTTGACGGTCCAGCCGTCCTTGGACTGGGTAATCTTGCAGTCGTACTGGCAGATCATGGGCTCAATGGCAATGGTCATGCCGGGCACAAGGCGCGGGCCGCGGCCCTGATGGCCATAGTTGGGCACTTCCGGGTCCTCGTGCAGCTCACGGCCGGTGCCGTGGCCCACGAACTCGCGGACGACCGAGAAACCGGCATCCTCGCAGTAGCTCTGCACGGCATAGCCAATGTCGCCGATGCGGTTGCCGGCCACAGCCTGCTCGATACCTTTATAAAGAGCAGCCTTGGTCACATCCAGCAGGCGCTGTGCTTCCAGATCGACCTTGCCCACCGCATAGGTGCAGGCATTGTCGCCGTTGAAGCCATCGATCTTTGCGCCGGTGTCGATGCTGACGATATCACCGGGACGAATGACGATGTCATGCGAAGGGATACCATGGATGATGGTATCGTTCAGGCTGATGCAGGCCGTGCCCGGAAAGCCATACAGACCCTTGAAATTGGGGGTGCCGCCGTGCTTCACGATGAAGTCGTAGATCAGCTTATCCAATTCCCATGTGGTCATACCTGCTTCGATATGCTCACCGCCGTACTTCAGGGCAGCTGCGCTCAGGGCATTTGCCTTGCGCATGCCGTCCAGCTCTTTCGCATTTTTGATCTGAATCACGATTATGCCTCCAAAGCTTTCATGACTTCAGCCGTGGTCTCCTCGATGGAGGGGCAGAACTTGATCTCTGCCAGCTTGCCGCGGGTACGGTAGAACTCCACCAGCGGCTCGGTCTGCTCATGATATGCTTTCAGACGATCCAGCACGGTGGCAGGCTGGTCGTCCTTGCGGATGACGGTCTTGCCGCCGCACAGGTCGCACACACCCTCGACCTTGCTCTTCTTGTTGACGATGTGGTAGCTTGCGCCGCACTTCTCGCAGACGCGGCGGCCGCTCATGCGGTCAACGATCACATTGTCCTCGACCTGCAGCTCCAGCACCTTGTCGATGCGGATGCCCATGGTCTCGATGGCCTCGGCCTGAGCGATGGTGCGGGGCACACCGTCCAGGATAAAGCCGTTTGCGCAGTCCGGCTGAGCCAGACGCTCTTTCAGGATGCCGATGATGACCTCATCGGGCACCAGAGCACCAGCGTCCATAAAGCTCTTTGCCTTCAGGCCCATCTCGGTGCCTTCCTTGACAGCAGCGCGCAGAATGTTGCCGGTGCTGATGGAGGGGATGTTCAGCTTGGCGCAGATGATCTCGGCCTGAGTGCCCTTACCAGCACCAGGTGCGCCCAACAGGATCAGATTCATAGGATCATTCCTTTCCTTTGTTAGAGGATGTAAACTCCAAAAAAGTAAAAAAGCACTGAAAAGTTCGAGCGTACTCTCCTTTCCAGTGCTTTCTCACATCTTAATTATTGTGGATCAACCAAGGAAGCCCTTGTGGTTGCGCATCGTCATGAAGCTGTCGAGGCTGCGGGTGGTATCAAGTGCCACACCGACCACGATCAGCAGGCTGGTACCGCCCAGCTGGATGCTCATACCGGTCAGGTTGCCCAGAATGATCGGCAGCACAGCCACCGCAGCCAGGAAGATGGCACCGATGAGGGTGATCTTGTTCAGGGTGCGGGTGATGAAATCGCTGGTCGGCTTGCCGGGACGGAAGCCGGGGATCGAGCCGTTGTTGCGGCGCAGATTGTTGGCGATCTCAACGGGGTTGTACTGGATGGCCACATAGAAGTAGTTGAATGCCAGAATCAGCAGCAGGTAGATCACAACGTACAGCCAGGAGGTGTAGTTGAAGGTGTGGAAGAATGCATACCACACCGGGTGTGCCTGCTGGTCGATCTGCAGGAAGCTGCCGATGGTGCCCGGGATGGACACCAGAGCCGAAGCGAAGATGATGGGCATAACGCCGCTCATGTTCAGCTTCAGGGGCAGATAGCTGTTCTGACCGCCCATCTGCTTGCGGCCTACCACGCGCTTTGCGTACTGAATGGTGATGCGGCGCTCTGCGTTGGTCATGACGACCACGAAGACCACAGCCACCAGTGCCAGCACGATCAGCAGCGGCAGGAAGAAGTAGTACTGGGGCTTGCCGGACGCTGCCTGAGTCAGCAGACCCTTGACAGAGGTGTACAGCGAAGACCAGTTGGAGACGATCGAAGCAAAGATGATGAGCGAGACACCGTTGCCGATGCCCTTGTCATCGATCTGCTCACCGCACCATGTGATCAGCTGTGCGCCAGCCACAAAGGTTGCGATGATGACGATGGCGGCAAAGATGCCGGCACCGCCGGAAACGTACTTCAGTGCGCCCATATTGCGGATCACGAAGTAGTAGCCGATGCTCATGATCAAAGCGACCACAGCACCTGCGTACCGGTTGATCTGCTGCAGCTTCTGCTGGCCGTCGGCTTCCTTTGCCAGATTTTCCAGCGCGGGAATTGCCACGGTGAGCAGCTGCACAATAATGGAGGCGTTGATATAGGGTGTCACACCTAACGCGAAGAGCGTGCAACGGGCCAGAGCACCACCGCTCATCATGTTCAGATAGGAGAGCATGTCGCCGTTTGCGAACATCTGCGTCAGCGCAGAGCCGGAAACGAACGGAACGGGAATGGCACAGCCCAGACGGTACACCACGAGGATCGCCAGCGTGAACAGGAGACGATTTTTAAGCTCGGGGATCTTCCATGCGTTACGGAATGTCTGGAACACCTTACATCACCTCAGCCTTTCCGCCTGCCTTCTCGATTTTCTCTTTGGCAGAAGCGGAATAGGCTGCGGCCTTCACGGTCAGAGCCTTGGTCAGCTCGCCGTTGCCCAGAACCTTAACGCCGTCCAGAGTCTTCTTGACCAGACCCTTTGCCTTCAGAGCCTCGGTATCGACGACATCGCCGGCATTGAAAGCAGCTTCCAGATCAGCCACGTTGACGATGGCGTACTGGGTAGCAAAGATGTTGTTAAAGCCAACCTTGGGCAGGCGGCGTGCCAGAGGCATCTGGCCGCCCTCGAAACCAGCGTGCTTCACGCCGGAACGGGCCTTCTGGCCCTTGCTGCCGAAGCCGGCAGTCTTGCCATTGCCGGAGCCAATGCCGCGGCCCTTGCGGGTCACAGCCTTGTTTGCGCCGGGAATCGCGTGCAATTCATGAAGTTTCATTATGCGTATACCCCCTGCTATTAGGCTTCGGTGACGCTGAGCATAAAGCCGATCTTTGCGATCTTGCCCTGCGTAGCGGCATTGTCAGGCTGAACGGTAACGTCGCCCGGCTTCTTCAGGCCCAGAGCCTCAGCGGTAGCGATCTGCTTAGCGCCGCGGCCAATCAGGCTCTTCTTCAGCTCGATCTTGAGCATCTTATCTGCCATGGTTTGTTACCTCCTTAACCCAGAATTTCTTTCACGGTCTTGCCGCGCTTCTCAGCGACAGACTCAGCGCTGACCAGGCCGCACAGACCTGCGAAGGTAGCAGAAACAACGTTGATGGGGTTGTTGGAACGCATAGACTTCGCACGGATGTCCTTGATGCCAGCAGCCTCAATGACGGCACGCACAGGGCCGCCGGCGATCATACCGGTACCAGGTGCAGCCGGCGAGCAGAACGGCGCCTGCGCCGTACTTGCCGACGATCTCGTGGGGATGGTGGTGCCCTTCAGGGCAACCTTGTGCATGTTCTTCTTAGCAGCAGCTTCGCCCTTGCGGATTGCCTCAGGCACTTCGCCAGACTTGCCGATGCCGTAACCAATGGTGCCCTTGCCGTCGCCCACGACAACCAGAGCGGCAAACTTCATGATGCGGCCGCCCTTGACAGTCTTGGAAACGCGGTTGATGGAGACAACCTTGGTGATCATGCCGTCGTCTTCACGGTTTCTCATAGCCATAATGTGTTTCCTCCTCTCATTACAGCTTCAGGCCGCCCTCACGGGCGCCATCAGCCAGGGCCTTAACACGGCCATGATAAACGTAGCCACCACGGTCGAACACGACCTCGGTGATGCCCTTTTCCAGAGCCTTTGCTGCGATCTTCTTGCCGATCTCAGCAGCGGCCTCGACGTTGCCGCCGTTGCCGTTGAAGTCCTTGTCCATAGTAGAAGCCGACACCAGAGTCACGCCCTGCTCATCATCGATGATCTGAGCGTAAATGTGCTTGGCGGAGCGGAAAACATCCAGGCGAGGACGTGCTGCGGTGCCGCTGATCTTGTTACGAACGCGGCGATGACGACGAAGACGAGCTTCGTTCTTGTCGATCTGCTTAACCATTGTCTTTCACTCCTTACCTTATTTCTTGCCCTTGCCGGCCTTGCCTTCTTTGTGCTTGACAACCTCGCCCTCGTAGCGAATGCCCTTGCCCTTGTAAGGCTCGGGCGGCTTCTTGGCGCGGATCTCGGCAGCATACTGGCCGACCTTCTGCTTGTCAATACCGGTAACGGTGAAGTGGTTGGGATCCTGCCACACGATGGTGCAGTCCTCAGTATCAGGAATGTTCACCTGATGAGAGAAGCCCAGGTTCATGACCAGGTTGGAGCCCTGCTTCTGGCAGCGCAGACCAACGCCCACGATCTCCAGCTTCTTCTCGTAGCCGTTCACAACACCGTTCACCATGTTGGCGATGTTGGTACGGGTCAGGCCGTGCAGGCTGCGGGCCTGGGGTTCGTCATTGGGGCGGGTAACCAGAACTTCATTGCCCTCGACCTTGACGGTCATCAGGGGATGATAGTTGGAATTCAGGCTGCCCTTGGGGCCCTTGACGGCGACGTGATGTGCTGCCTCATCGACAGTGACAGTAACGCCGGCAGGAATGACGATGGGTTTTCTTCCAATTCTCGACATTGTCTTTTACCCCTTTCTTACCACACGTAGGCCAGGACTTCGCCGCCGACGTGTGCAGCACGTGCAGCCTTATCAGTCATGATGCCCTTAGAGGTGGAAATGATTGCGGTGCCCAGGCCCTTCATGACCTTGGGCATATCCTCGCAGTTGGTGTAGATGCGCAGGCCGGGCTTGGACACGCGGCGCAGACCAGCGATAACGGGCTCGCCGTTAGCCTGATACTTCAGGGTGACAACGATGGTGCCCTGAACGGTGTCGTTCTTGACCTGCATGCCCTTGATGTAGCCCTCGTCAACCAGAATCTGGCAGATAGCCTTCTTCATGTTGGAAGCGGGGATCTCCACAGAAGGGTGTTTGGCAGTGCTAGCGTTGCGGATGCGAGTCAGCAGGTCCGCGATAGGATCAGTAATCTGCATTTGCCACTAACCTCCTTAGATTAGCTCTCGTTTGTTTTATAATGATACCGCCCCGAAACATCGTTGCCCCGGGACGGATATCCGACAAATTATCCGGCCCTCTGGCTTGATTACCAGGAAGCCTTCTTCACGCCCGGGATCTCGCCCTTGTAGGCCAGCTCACGGAAGCACACACGGCACACGCCGTACTTGCGCAGCACGGAGTGGGGACGGCCGCAGATGCGGCAGCGGGTGTATGCACGGGTAGAGAACTTAGCAGGACGAGACTGCTTCAGCTTCATAGACAGTTTAGCCATTGTAGAAATCTCCTCCCTTAGTTGTTCTCTGCGAACGGAGCGCCCAGAGCCTTCAGCAGCTCCTTGCCCTCTTCGTCAGTCTTGGCAGTGGTGACAAAGCAGACATCCATGCCGCGGACTGCATCGACCTTCTCGAAGTCGATCTCGGGGAAGATGATCTGCTCCTTGATGCCGCATGCAAAGTTGCCGCGGCCATCAAAACCGTTGCCGTTGATGCCGCGGAAGTCGCGGACACGGGGCAGTGCGATGTTGAAGAAGCGATCGACAAACTCATACATACGCTCACCGCGCAGGGTGACCTTGCAGCCGATGGGAGTGCCCTGGCGCAGCTTGAAGTTAGCAACGCTCTTCTTGGCACGGCACACAACTGCCTTCTGGCCAGTGATCTGGCCCAGATCCTTCATGACAGCTTCCAGGATCTTCTCGTTGTCCTTGGCTTCGCCGCAGGCAACGTTGATGACGACCTTGTCCAGCTTGGGGATCTGCATAACGCTCTTGTAACCGAACTTGGAGTTCAGAGCAGGAGCAATTTCATTGACATACTGTTCTTTCAAACGAGCCATTGTTCCTTACTCCTTTCTTACAGCTCAGCGCCGCACTTCTTGCAGACGCGAACCATCTTGCCGTCCTTCTCGACGTGGCCCACACGCACGGCCTTGCCGCACTTGGGGCAGATGGGCATGACCTTGGATGCGTACATAGCACCCTCAGCCTTGACGATGCCGCCCTGCTCGCCCTGACGACGAGGCTTGACGTGCTTGGTAACCATGTTCTGGCCCTCAACGATGACCTTGTTCTCAGAGGGGCTGACCTGCAGGACCTTACCAGTGTGGCCCTTGTCCTTGCCGCTGATGATCATAACGTTGTCGCCGGTTTTAACATGAAGATTATTCATTTTTAAAACCTCCTTACAGCGATTCCGGAGCCAGGCTCAGGATCTTGGTGTAGCCGGCATCACGCAGCTCGCGAGCAACGGGTCCAAAGATACGGGTACCCTTGGGGCTCTTGTCGGCCATGACGATAACGGCGGCGTTCTCATCGAAACGGATGTAGGAGCCGTCGTCGCGGCGCACGCCATGCTTGCTGCGCACGATGACAGCCTTCACAACGTCGCCCTTCTTAACGGAGCCGCCGGGGGCTGCCTTCTTGACAGAGCAGACCACGACGTCACCAATGTTTGCGTATCTCTTGCGGGTGCCGCCCAGCACGCGGAAGCACATCAGCTCCTTGGCACCGGTGTTGTCGGCAACTTTGAGATAAGTTTGCATCTGAACCATATCAGATATCTCCTTTCAAACTGTTCAAAGCAGCGGGCAAATTACTTTGCCTTCTCAACGATACGGACCAGGCGCCAGCGCACATCCTTGGACAGGGGGCGGCACTCCATGATCTCAACACGGTCACCGATGCCGCACTCGTTCTGCTCATCACGAGCCTTGAACTTGGCGGTACGCTTCAGGATCTTCTTGTACAGGGGGTGCTGCACGCTATCCTTAACGGCAACCACGATGGTCTTATCCATCTTGTCGGACACGACGACGCCGACGCGGGTCTTTCTCAGATTACGTTCTTCCATCGTTTAACCTCCTTACTGCTTCTCAGCCAGAACGGTCATCACGCGGGCGATGTCCTTCTTGACTGCTTCGATGCGGCCGGGGTTCTCCAGCTGGTTGATGGCATGCTGGAAGCGCAGGTTAAACAGCTCGGCCTTCAGGTCTGCCAGCTTGCTGGTCAGCTCTGCGGTCTGCATTTCGCGGAGTTCATTAGCCTTCATTGGTGCCATCCTCCTTCACGGAGTCCTCACGGACAACAAATTTGCACTTGATGGGCAGCTTGTGCATAGCCAGGCGCAGTGCCTCACGAGCAGTTGCCTCATCGACATCTGCCAGCTCGAACAGAACGCGGCCCGGCTTCACAACAGCGACCCAGTATTCGGGAGAGCCTTTACCGGAACCCATGCGGGTCTCAGCGGGCTTTTCAGTCACGGGCTTATCGGGGAAGATCTTGATCCACACCTTGCCGCCACGCTTGATGTAACGAGTCATGGCAACACGAGCAGCCTCGATCTGGGTGGAAGAGATCCATGCCGGCTCCAGAGCAACAAGGCCGTACTGGCCCTGGCACACCACGTTGCCGCGGGTAGCCTTACCGGTCATGCGGCCGCGCTGGACGCGGCGGTACTTAACACGCTTAGGCAGTAACATTACTTGTTGCCTCCTTCCTTCTTCTGAGCGGTCTTAGTGCTCTTCAGGACTTCGCCCTTGTAGACCCACACCTTGACGCCGATGCGGCCGTAGGTGGTAGCAGCCTCTGCAAAGCCGTAGTCAATGTCAGCACGCAGGGTCTGCAGGGGGATGGTGCCCTCGTGATAGCTCTCGGTACGAGCGATATCAGCGCCGCCCAGACGGCCGGAGCACATTGCCTTGATGCCCTTTGCGGGAACGGTTGCGCGATCGCGGGGGCTCATGGCATTGCGCATGCACTGCTTCATGGCACGGCGGAAGGTCACGCGGTTCTCCAGCTGACGAGCGATATCCTCAGCAACCAGCTGAGCGTTGGTAGCAGCGCTCTTGACCTCGATGACGTTGACGATGACAGTCTTGCCATACTCCTTGGTCAGCTTGTTCTGCAGAGCAACGCGCTCTTCGCCGCCCTTGCCGATGACCATGCCGGGCTTAGCGCAGTAGATGTTGACAGTTACGCGAGGAGCGGAAGTGGACGGGTCCACAGTACGCTCGATCTCGATCTTGGGCACACCAGCATCCTTCAGCTGAGCCTTCAGCTCAGTGCGGATCTTGTGGTCCTCGACGAGGTTATCGCTGAAATCCTTCTTGGAGGCAAACCAGCGGCTGTCCCAGTCTTTAATAACGCCGACACGAATGCCGTGCGGATTTACTTTCTGGCCCATTGTTTTCCCTCCTTACTCTTTCTCTTTCAGAACAACGGTCATGTGGCTGGTGCGCTTCAGGATGCGGTAGCCGCGGCCCTGTGCACGAGGCATCATGCGCTTCAGCGTCGGGCCGGGGCAGACGTAGCACTCGGCGACGTAGAGGTTGTTCTTGTCCATATTGAAGTTGTTTTCCGCATTAGCGGCTGCAGACTTCACCAGCTTCAGAAGGGGCTCACAAGCTGCCTTCGGGGTGTACTGCAGGATTGCCAGCGCTTCGTCCAGGGGCTTGTTACGGATCAGATCCATAACGATAGACACCTTACGAGGACTAATGCGGGCATAACGAAGAATTGCCCGAGCTTCCATGTTGTGTTCCTCCCTCTATTACTTAGAATTACCAGTGTGGCCCTTGAAGGTACGGGTGGGAACGAACTCACCCAGCTTGTGGCCAACCATGTCCTCAGTCACATACACAGGCACATGCTTGCGGCCGTCGTGAACGGCAAAGGTGTGACCAACGAATTCGGGGAAGATCGTGGAGGCGCGGCTCCAGGTCTTGATGACCTGCTTCTTGCCGGAAGCGTTCATCGCTTCAACGTGCTTCATAAGAGCAGCCTGGACGAAAGGTCCTTTTTTAATGCTTCTACCCATTGTCTTAAACTCCTCTCTTACTTACCTGCACGCTTCACGATCAGCTTATCGGAGCGCTTATGATGCTTGCGAGTCTTGAGACCCAGAGCGGGCTTGCCCCAGGGAGTCATAGGACCGGAGTGACCAACAGGTGCGCGGCCCTCGCCACCACCGTGGGATGGTCGCAGGGTTCATGACGGTACCACGGCTGCCGGGACGAACGCCCATGTGGCGCTTGCGGCCAGCCTTGCCCAGGTTGACGTTCTCGTGGTCGATGTTGGAAACCTGACCGATGACTGCGGTGCAGTTCACGGGCACGTTGCGCATCTCACCGGAGGGCAGACGAACCAGAGCGTAGCCGTTCTCCTTAGCCATCAGCTGAGCCATGTTGCCAGCGGAACGAACCAGCTGAGCGCCGCGGCCGGGATACAGCTCGATGTTGTGGATGATGGTACCGACGGGGATGTTCTCGAAGGGCAGGCAGTTGCCGGGCTTGATGTCGGCAGACTTGCTGCTGATGACCACATCGCCCACCTTCAGGCCATCGGGAGCAATGATGTAGCTCTTGACGCCATCGGTGTACTCGACCAGAGCGATGAATGCGCTGCGGTTCGGATCGTACTCGAGAGTCTTGACGGTAGCGGGCATATCGGTCTTCTGACGCTTGAAGTCGATGACACGATACTTGGTGCGGTTGCCGCCGCCCTGATGACGGACGGTGATGCGACCGGTGTTGTTGCGGCCGCTGTGCTTCTTCATGGGCTCCAGCAGGCTGCGCTCGGGAGCGACCTTAGACAGGACGCTGTAATCCGTGACGGTCATGCCGCGGCGGCCCGGAGTAGTGGGGCCATACTTCTTGATAGCCATAGTGCTATTCTCCTTTGTTTATCTTATGAATTATTATCGGGGTCATATCCCCATAGAGGAACCCTCGGCGGGTTCGGCTTAGACCATGCTGTTGAAGAACTCGATTTCCTTGGAGTCCTTGGTCAGGGTCACGATAGCCTTCTTGGATGCAGCGGTGTAACCGGCGTGCATGCCCTGGCGGCGGAAACGGCCGCGCACAGAGATGGTGTTGACCTTTGCGACCTTAGCGCCCGGGAACAGGACCTCAACGGCCTGAGCGATCTCGACCTTGGTAGCATCGGTAGCGACCTTGAAGGTGTACTTCTTGTCAGCGATGCCAGCCATGGAGTTCTCGGTAATGACCGGCTTCAGGATGATATCATGTGCGGTTTTCATTAGCCAAGCACCTCCTCGAGCTTCTTAGCTGCGTCGACGCTGATGATCAGCTTGTCGGCGTTCAGCACATCGTAGGTGTTCACGCTGCCTGCGAAGGTGGTCTTCACACCGGCAATGTTGCCAGCGCTCTTGACGAACTTTGCATCGACAGTCTCGTTGACCAGCAGGTTCTTCTTGCCGGCACCAACAGCGTTCAGCATTGCAACCACGGTCTTGGTCTTGTACTCATCACAAGCGAACTTGTCAACAACGACCATGTTGCCATTGGCAGCCTTGTCGGACAGGACGCTCAGCAGAGCCAGGCGCTTGACCTTGTTGTTGATGTGGTAGTTGTAGCTGCGGGGCTTGGGGCCCAGAGCGACGCCGCCGTGAGTCCACTGCGGTGCACGGATGGAACCCTGACGAGCGTGGCCGGTGCCCTTCTGACGCCAGGGCTTCTTGCCGCCGCCGGAAACTTCCATGCGGATCTTGGTGTTCTGGGTGCCCTGACGCTGGTTGGCCAGGAAGTTCACCACAGCAATGTGGACAGCCTTCTCGTTCGGGGTGATACCGAACACGGCGTCGGAAAGCTCGATCTCGCTAACATGCTGACCGTTCATATCGACTACGTTAAACTTTGCCATTGTAGCTTTCCTCCTTACGCCTTCACGCTGTTGGCCAGGGTGATGATGGTGCCCTTGGAACCGGGGACCGCACCCTTGACAGCGATCAGATTGTTCTCGGTGTCAACCTTGACAACAGTCAGGTTCTGCACGGTGACGCGCACAAAGCCCATGTGGCCGGGCAGGCGCTTGCCGGGGAACACGCGAGCAGGGGTAGAAGTGGAACCGTTGGAACCTGCATGACGAGCAACAGGACCGGTGCCGTGGCTCTCACGCAGACGGTGCTGACCGTAGCGCTTGATAACGCCCTGGTAGCCCTTGCCCTTGGAAACGCCCACAACGTCCACCTTGTCGCCCTCTGCGAAGACATCAGCCTTCAGCACGTCGCCAACGTTCATTGCGGAAACATCTTCCAGACGGAACTCGCGCAGGGTCTTCTTGGGGGCAACGTTTGCCTTCTTGAAGTGGCCTGCAGCTGCCTTGTTGACCTTCTTGGCGGAAACCTCGCCGAAGCCCAGCTGAACAGCCTGGTAGCCATCGCTCTCGACGGTCTTCTTCTGCACGACGGTGCAGGGACCAGCCTCGATGACGGTGACGGGAACGACCTTGCCGTTCGCGTCGAACAGCTGGGTCATACCGACTTTCTTGCCGATAATGCCTTTAACCATTTTCTTTTCCTCCTGTAAAGGTTATTGGTTGGCGGCGCACGTCACCGCCAACATGACCCCTCGGGAAACGAGGGCATCGAATTTGATCGAGTGTCTTTTACAGCTTGATCTCGATGTCCACGCCAGCGGGGAGCTGGAGGCTCATCAGAGCCTCGACCGTCTTGTTGGACGGCTTCAGAATGTCGATCAGACGCTTATGAGTGCGGCTCTCGAACTGCTCGCGGCTATCCTTGTACACGTGGGTAGCGCGCAGAACGGTAACGATCTCACGATCGGTGGGCAGGGGGATGGGGCCGGACACGCGTGCACCGGTGTGCTTTGCGGTCTCCACGATCTTCTCTGCTGCGGCATCGATCAGCTGAGCATCATAGCTCTGCAGACGGATTCTGATTTTCTCTTTGACTGCCATTGCTTACGCCTCCTGAAAAAATTGATTTTGCCCTAGGCGAGCCGATAAATTGCTCTACACAGTTCCGGGTGTTCCTCGATTTGGCACTATAAAAACCGGTGAACCGCATGGCAGTTCTCCCGGAAACATATTAGCAAATCAAATCCGAACATTGGTTCCGCCCGTTTCGCAGAGGAGTAACTTCTCTGCCGAGGGAACGTATTCCATCGCTGTCAGTAATTCTTTCGCCCGGTTCTAAGATCGGACATACTCCGCGGAAATAACCCATCGCAGCTATCGCCGGATGACAACCTCCCGCATCTACGCATATCGCTGGCCTGCACGACTTGTATCGCACAAGCCCTTTGCAGCCGAGAGTTATTCTATCACACCCTCGTGCATTTGGCAAGTGTTTTTTAGAAAAAAGAACGAATTTTCTTTTTTATTTTCTCCGTTTTGTCAAAGAGCGCATTTTCTGTGCAAGATGCACAATCCGCAGGCTTTTCTGCCGGTGGAAAACTCCCCTGCCCCGCTTTTGCAGAGGTAGTATGGACGGTTTTGCTGCGGATTATACCTATTATATAAAGGGAAGCGGCCTCACCCTCTCAGTCACTTCGTGACAGCTCTCCCAAAGGGAGGGCCCTTGGCAAAGAGGGAAACTTTTCCGTACTGCCAAGGGCTCCCTCCGTGAGGGAGCTGGCGCGTAAGCGCCTGAAGGAGTTCGTTTTTTATCTCTTCTTCAGCTGTTCCGCCAGCTCATCCCGGGGCGTGATGTAGACCGTGGTGTACACCTCGTACAGCACCATGCCGGGTTTGGCACCACTGGCTTTCCAGATGTTTTTCACCTCGGTGGTGTCCACCGCCACCTTGGCACCGGTGCCCGCCTTGTAGGTGCTGGAGTAGATGACTGCCAGCTCCGCGGCCTCCTGCTTGGTGGTGTCCGGGATCTCCTCGCCCCGGCTCATGACCACAACGTGGCTGCCGGGGGCCTTCTGCACATGGAACCACAGGTCTTTGCCCCGGGCGGTGTGCAGGGTGAGCTTGTCGTTCTGGGCGTTGTTGCGGCCTACCAGGATCTCAAAGCCATCGGTGGAAGTGAACCGCAGGAAGTCTGCGGGCTTCTGGCGCTTATCCCGCTGCTTGTAGTATTTCAGGTAGCCCTGACTCTTCAGCTCTGCCCGGATCTCGTTGAGGGCCGCCTCACCGGAAGCGGACTCCACCTCGTAGAGCACCGTTTCCAGATAGGCGATCTCCTTTTCACCCTCTGCCAGCAGATCCACCAGCATCCGGGCGGCGGTCTGCTTCTTTTTATAGTTCTTGAAGAAGTTCTGAGCGTTCTGGCTGGGGGTGAACCGCAGGTCCAGCGGGATGGTCACTTCCTTGCCCTCGTCGTACCAGTTGGGCACGGTGATGCTCTTCATGCCCTTCTGGGCCAGATAGAGGTTTGCCGAGAGCAGCTCACCGTACAGACGCAGCTTTTCGCTCTTGCCGCTGGCAGCAAGCTCTTCCTGACGGGCGGCCTGCTTGCGCACGGCGCGCTCGTACATATTGTGCACGGCCTTGTGCAGCTCCTTGCTTTTGGTGCGCAGGCGTTCCGCGCGGTCCTTCTCAGCGTAGTAGCCCTCCAGCATGGCGTTGAAGGAGGGCCACTCCTTTATAATATATTTTTCGCCGTACTGCTGCGGGCGGAAGAAGGTATACTCGATGGGCTTTCCGCTGGGGTCGGTGACGCTGCAGGGCGTACCGCCGGTTGCGTGCTCTTCCTTCAGCTCGTCGATGGCGGCCATAAGCTTGCGCTTCTGTTCCTCGGTCAGCTCATTGGCGGGCAGATGTTCGCCGTCAAAGGCACGCCATGCAGCTTCGCGGCAGACCACCGGGCCAACACCGGCCACGGTCTTGTTGAGGGCATCTGCCACCGGCAGATCTCTCTGGCAGGCTGCCGCCACGATGGACGCACTGCTCACCAGCAGGAAGTCCGGTCTTGCAGGCTTGGGCGGCGTGGTATAGGGCAGGCCCGGCAGCAGCTGGCGCACATCGCTGTCCTCAAAATCCACGCGCTTGAGTGCGTCAATGATCTTGCCGTTCTGCACCAGAACCAGATTGGAGTAGCGGCCCATCAATTCGGCACACAGGGTGTTGCGCACAAGGTCGCCCATCTCGTTGGTGCACTGGAAATCAAAATACACGATGCGGTCTCCCGGCTCCATGTGCACGTCCAGCAGCCTGCCGCCGGTGAGATGCTTGCGCATCAGCATACAGAAGGAGGGCGGCGTTTCCGGGTTTTCAAAGCTTTCTTCGGTCAGGCACACGCGGGCGGAACCGCTGCGGGCCGAAAGCAGCAGCGCATAGGTATCCGTGCGGGTACGCAGGGTGAGCACCAGCTCATCACGGGTGGGTTCAAATAGTTTTGCGATCTTGGCGTCGGTCAGCGTTGCTTTGAGCTCTGCTGCCGTAAGGGCCAGTGTCGCGGCATCCAATGCCATAGTGTTTACCTCATTTAACGATTTTAAATGGCCGCCGCATTCGCTTTGGCCATAATCAGCGGAATTTTTATTTGTATTTGTAATTCGGCCAAGCCTGCGGGCTTTGCCGAATTACTCTTTCACAGAAGAGGCTGCAGCGGCAATCTTCATCTCAGCCGGAAAATCGCCGCAAGAAAAAGCAGCGGCTTTTCCTTACAAATACGTATACGGATCCCGGTTTTCAGTGCTCACCAGCACTTCCAGCTCCGGCAGGGCGGCGCGCAGCTTTGCAGCCACGGCGGCAGTCACCGGAAATTCGGTGGCATAGTGGCCCGCCGCAATGAGCGAAAGGCCCAGCCGCTTGGCATCGATGGCGTGGTGGTGGTTGGCTTCACCGGTCAGCAGGCAGTCCGCGCCCATAGCAATGGCATCTGCAAACAGGCTTCCGCCCGCACCACTGATGACCGCCAAACGCTTGACCGGCTTACCCGCATCCACAAACTTCACCTGCACCACCGGGCCGACGGCGGGCGCGTTGCAGCGCGCAGCAAGCTCCTGCTGTGCCTTGCGGGCAAGCTTTGGAACCGCGATTTCTTCAATGGCTCCCACACGGCCGCAGCCCTCGGCAAAGGTTTCCATATTCTTCATGTCAAAGATGCCTGCCAGCACTTCGTTCACGCCGCCCTCGGCAGCATCCAGATTGGTGTGCATACAGATGGCAGAAATGCCCGCCTGCACCAGCTGGAAAGGCACATCCTGCGGGCCGATCTTTTTGAGCGGATCAAAAATGACCGGGTGGTGGGACACGATCATCTCACACTGCTTTGCGGCGGCTTCGGCCACCACCTCGGGGGTGATGTCCAGTGCTGCCAGCACCCGGTGCATCTGCCCGCCGCAGTCCACCAGCAGGCCGGGATTATCCCAGTGTTCCGCCAGCTCCAGCGGCGCGATGGCCTGCATTGCTTCGTATACCTGCCGTACTGTTGTCATCCTTCTGTTCCCTCTTTTAAAATTGCATCGATCTCAGCGGCAAGCGGACTGCCATCCGGCACGCCAAGGCGCATCCGGGGCAGCTTTGCCTTCTGCCAGTCGGCGTAGCCTTTTCCCTCGGGCCACTCTCCCGTACTGCCAAACAGGCACTCGGCAAAGGTGGGCGCATACACCCTGCCGGTGTACTCCGCCGCCATCACCGCGTACCAGCGGCCCGCCGCCTGCACCGGGCGGTCGGCTGCAAAGGAGAAGCCATGCTCCCACAACCAGCGGCGCAGCGCGTCGTGGCGGGTGGCCGGGATCATGATGATCCGCGGCCCTCCCACGGTGAACACCCACGGGGCTTTCTCTAAAATTTCCCAAGTGGTCTGGGCGGAAACGCCCGCCAGCACGATGCTGCCTACTTCGTTCTCCGTAAGCACAGAAAGACCGTCGCCAAGCCGAAGCTCAGCGCGGTCTTTACAGCCTGCATGTTCCAGCGTCTGCTCTGCCTTTGCCAGCGGGCCGGGCCGCAGGTCGGCACCGATCACCTTCGGGTATTTTCCCGAAGCCGCCAGCACCGCCGTCAGCTTGCCGTGGTCGCAGCCGATGTCCGCCACCGGCTCTCCCGGCCGCACAAGCTCTGCGGCGGCAGCCAGACGCGCATCCAGTGTGGGCAGCAATTTATGCCTTCTTTGCGGCCAGATGCTCGTTCAGCTTCTCGATCAGCTCATCGCAGTCCACGCCGTGGACAGCACAGGCCTCCTCGATGCTCTCGCCGCGGGATGCAGGGCAGCCCAGGCAGTGCATGCCGATCTCCATGAAGTAGGGAGCGGTGGTCTGGTCCATATCCAGGATATCGCCGATGATGGTCTCGCGGGTCACCTGCTTTGCGTCCTTGTGTTCTTCCTTCTTGAGCATATTGAAAATATCAAACATGATGGTTTTCCTTTCCTGTTGGGTAAAATCACGGCATAACCTACCGTTCTTCTATACTATACCCTAAACCGGTACTGTTTTTCAAGTATCTGCTGGGATTTTCAGCGTTTACTGGTAATTCTTATCCAGCGAGAAGCCGCGCCCGCTCACCTCGGTCACATGGCTCACGATCATAAAGCAGGTGGGGTCGATGGCGTGGGCCAGCTTTTCCAGCTTCGGCAGCTGGCGGTTGCTCACGATGCTCAGCAGCACCTGCTCCGGCTCGTGGCTGTAGCCTCCCTCGCCATGCAGCACGGTCACACCGCGGTCCAGCTGGGTGAAGATGGCCTCGCGGATATCATCGGCGTGCTGGCTGATGATCTTTACCTCGGTGCGGGTAGTGCCGAAGATGAGCACCTTGTCCAGCACCACCGTATACACGATCACCATCACGATGCCGTACAGACACTGCTGCAGCGGGCTGAACGCCGCCTGCAGGCAGAGGATGAGCATATCGAACACCAGCATACTGGCCGACACCGGGATGTGGAAATATTTGTTCAGCACCAGCGGAGGGATGTCCATGCCGCCGGTGGATGCGCCTGCCCGGATGGTGATGCCCAGCGAAATGCCTACGCCGAGGCCTGCAAAAATGGTGTTGAGCACCAGATCATCGGTGAGCACAAAGCCTGTGAACACCCGCCCCACAGGGCCAGAAACAGGGGCTGAGCACGGTGCTGGCAATGGTGGTGATGGCAAAGCGCCGCCCCAGCAGCACCCAGCCCACCGTAAGCATGGTCATGTTGATGACGAACAGCACACCGGACACCGGCAGTCCCAATGCACGGTTGATGCCCAGTGCGATGCCGGTGGCACCGCCGGTGATCAGGCCTGACGGCACAAGAAACAGCACCACCGTGAGCGCATACAGTGCATTGCCCACGATGATGGACAGCGAATTGAATGCGATCTGCTGCTCATATGAAAGCTTTATCATCTTTTGTCCCTCATTCTTGAATTTCTTTCTTCTATGATAACGAAAAAATCCGCATTTATCAAGCGTTTCGCCCATAAATGCGGAATATTCCCGGAACAAATTACATTTTGTTGTTTACTGCGCAGAGGTCTCCTGCACCGGTTCCTCGTCCTCCAGCAGACGCAGACCGGCGGTATCCGTCACCGGCAGCGAGAACACGATCGCGCCCGCCTTTGGCCCGGCACCGTCCATGATGGCTTTCATGATGCGGTTCTTTTCCAGCGTGCGGGCCACGATGAGTACCAGCTCCTTTTCGTTCACCAGCTCCACGCCAAGGAACTGGGCTGCGCCTTCCATGCCGGTACCCTTGGCGTGGATCACCGTGCCACCGCCGGCACCTGCGGCGCGGGCGGCATCCATAATGGTGCCGGTGTGGCCCTGATTGGCGATTACCAGCAGCAGTTCGTAACGGGTATCCTTCAAGGTGCTCTCCTCCTTCAATGTCAGCGGCTGGTGCTGGGTGAGGAACATCAGCGCCCTTCTGCCGCCGATGCTGCTCAGCGGCACCGTGAATGCAATGCCGGTGCCCGGCACGTCGATGCGCATTTTGCGGCGCAGGTCTGTCCGGACGGCCTTCCATGTATCCTCTGTCACCACCGCCAGCAGCACCGCCTTCTCGGTCTTTTCCAGACCCAGCGTGGCCAGCGTTTCCCGCACCGCTGTGCCGCTGCCCACCGTGCGCAGGTTCACATCCACGCCGCGCTGCTCATACAGCTGCAAAAAGGCATCGGTGGAGCGGCGGTCGGTGATGGTCACCATCAAAAACAACGAACTCATGCCGAGCCCTCCTTACAGTTCAATGATATCATCGTCCGGCAGACCGGCAAAGGCCGCACCCATGGCCGCAGGCTGCAGCCGCCGGGCCTTGCGGGTGCGCAGCTGTGCCACAAGGCCCATCAGCTGCACCGTAATGAGCGGGGTCATGGCCACCATGGCCACCACGCCGAAAGCGTCGGTGACGATATTGCCGCCCACGGCCACGCAGGCACCCTGTGCCAGCGGCAGCAGGAAGGTGGCTGTCATAGGGCCGGATGCCACGCCGCCCGCGTCAAATGCAATGGCGGTGAACAGCTTTGGCACCACAAAGGAGATGCCGATGGCAAACACATAGCCCGGCACGAGGAACCACAAAATGGAAACGCCGGTGAGCACCCGCACCATGGCAAGGCCCACCGAGATGGAAACACCTGCCGAGAGTGCCATGCCCATGGCCTTGGCCGAAATGGCACCGTCGGTCACCTCTTCCACCTGCTTGTTCAGCACATAGACGGCCGGTTCGGCCTTGACGATGAAGTAACCGATGAGCATTCCAATGGGAATGATGATCCAGCGGAAGCTCTGCCCGGCCAGCACCTGACCCAGATAATTACCGGCGGGCATAAAGCCCACATTTGCGCCGGTGAGGAACAGCACAAGGCCCACGTAGGTATACGCAAGACCCACCGCAATGCGGCCCAGCGACCGGCGGTCCATGTACAGAGCCACAAATTGAAAAATGCCGAACATCACGATGATGGGCAGCAGCGAGACAGCGATCTCTTCCAGATACGTAGGCAGGCTGACATGGAACAGCTGCCACAGCTCCACCGAGTCGCTCACCTCCGGCAGCACCGGCGGGATATAGGTGCTGTCCGAGGCGCGGAATACGATGCCCAGAATGAGCACTGCCAGAATGGGGCCGATGGAGCACATGGCCACCAGACCAAAGCTGTCATCCGCCGCGTGGCGGTCGCCGCGGATAGCTGACACACCCACGCCCAGCGCCATGATAAAGGGCACAGTCATGGGGCCGGTGGTCACACCGCCGGAGTCAAAGGCCACAGCAAGAAATTCCTTGGGCACAAACGCCGCCAGAAGAAAGATCATGCCGTAGAACAGCACCAGCAGCTTTGGCAGCGAGATGCCAATAAGCATACGCAGGAAGGCAAACACCAGAAACAGGCCCACGCCCGCCGCCACCGATAAAATAAGGGTGCGGTTCGGGATGGAGGGCACCTGATTTGCCAGCACCTGCAGGTCCGGCTCCGAAATGGTGATGAGGAAGCCCAGCAGAAAGCCGATGCCCAAGATCACCGGCAGCTTCCTGCTTTTGGTGATCACCGCACCCACGCGCTCGCCCATGGGGGTCATGCTCATCTCCGCGCCCAGTGTGAAGAACATGATGCCCACCACGATCATGGCGGCCCCCAGCAAAAAGCACAGCAGGATGCTGGGCGACACCGGCGCAATGGTAAAGCAGAGCACCAGCACGATGGCTGCAATGGGCAGCACTGCCTGCAGCGCTTCCAATAGTTTTTCCCGCAGTTTCGGGAGGGATGCTTTCAGGATAGCGTCCACCGCCTTTCACCGTTTTATATCCAGTTTGTACAAATCAGAAGCAAGTATATGAATAGTATACAAGGCAAAAGCCGCCCCGTCAACAAACGGAGCGGCAAAGATCGGCAAAGACGCAGAAGCTTTACAGTTTCTTCCAAGTTTGTCTTTATTTCGTCAGATCTCCTGCTTTGCCAGCACGTCCAAGGTGGGGGTCTGGAACACCGGGATATCGGCATAGGGATCAGCTGCTTCTTCTGCGGGCAGGCTCTTCATGTAGGCGTCCATGGATTCGGCCACCTTCTTGGCCACAGCCACCGCCTCCACCACGGTGCGGGCGCCCATCACGGCGTCGCCGCCTGCAAACACGCCCTCGCGGGTGGTGCTGCCGTCCTCGCTGACGGTGAGCAGGCCCTTCTGGTTGGTCTCGATGCCGGTGGTGGTCTTGACGAGGTTGCTCTCCGAGCCTTGGCTGACCGACACGATCACGCCGGTGTGGGGGTAAAAAATCTCACTGCCCTCCACCTGAGTGAACCTGCCATCTTCGCCTTTGACGGTATCGCGGCAGATCAGGCCGTTCTCCCGGATCTCCACCGGTGCTTTGCAGAAGCGGAAGCCCACGCCCTCCAGCTTTGCATAGCTCACCTCGTACTCGGAAGCACTGATGCAGCTCTCGTCGCGGCGGGCATAGCAGGTGACGTGGCGGGCACCGTTGCGGATGGCGGTGCGGGCGCAGTCCATGGCAGAGTTGCCCACGCCGATCACCGCAACATCGCTGCCCAGACGGAACGCCTTGGAGTTTGCCAGATAATCGATGCCAAAGGCTACATTTCCCAAAGTTTCGCCCTTGATATGCATGGCGTTGGCCTTCCACAGACCGGCACCGATGAACACGCTCTTGTAGCCGTCGCGGAACAGATCATCGATGGTGATGGTCTTGCCGATGGTGGTGTTGGGCCGCACCTTGATGCCCTTCAGCTCCAAATGGCGGTACTGGAAATCGTCCAGCACGCTGTCCGGCAGGCGATAGTTGGGGATGCCGTAGCGCATGACGCCGCCAATTTTATCGCGGGCATCAAAGATGGTCACATCGTAGCCCCAGCGTGCCAGCAGCACCGCAATGGTCAGGCCCGCCGGGCCGGAGCCAACGACTGCCGCCTTCATGCCGTTTTGGGGCAGGGCCGGCGGTCATTTTGTTGGCGTAGGTCGTGGAAATGTAGTCTTCAATAATGGAGAAGTGCACCGGGTCGTGGCTGGGCATCCGGTTGCGCACGCAGTGGCCCTCGCACTGGTTCTCGTGGTTGCACACCAACGCACAAACGGTGGTCAGCGGGTTATTCTCAAACAGCATTCTGCCAGCTTCGTCCATCTGGTTTGCCTTGAGCAGCCGAATGACCTCCGGGATGTTGGTGTGGATGGGGCAGCCCTGCTGGCACAGCGGCTTTTTGCAGCCCAGACAGCGGTTGGCTTCGTCCAGAACGTGAAGTGCCATGAAGTTTCCTCCTTATTGCGTGCGGTTTTCTGATTCCATTCTCATTTGTTGTATCCAACATTGCATTGCTTTAATCATACACCACAAACCGTCCGGGCACAAGTGTTTCTACATAAAATTTTTTCGATTATTTTTTTGTCAATTCGTCAAAAAGATAATTTTTTGACGATATACTCCCCCCATCGGCCCGGGCACCCGGCGGCACAGTGCGCCAAAATCGCTGGCTCCTGCCTGTGCCGCCGCCATGCGGGCGCAGGCATTGTTTTCTTTTTCCAGCTTTGCCAGCGAGTGGCTCAGCGGCAGGGATGCATGCTTCAGCAGTGGAAGTGCTTCCCGCCTTGCCCCCAGCAAATGCAGATAGGGCGGCAGGGCAGGCACGGTCTCCGCCGCATAGCCCAGTGCCGCATCCATGGCAAGGCGGCGCATCCGGGCCCGGGGGTAACGCACAGTGGTCAGCGCGTCCAGCAGCTGGGGCAGGCCGGTGCAGCTGCGCACGGCGTTTTCCAGCCGGTGGTCCAACCCCTCGGAAACGCCCCGCACTGCGGCAAAAGGTTCCGGTCGTGCACAGGCCGCCCGCAGCAGAGCCAGCTCACACCGGCCTGCGGCGGCATAGTCGGTATACATTCCGTCGATTTCCGCTTTTTTATACAGCTCCAGTGCTTTTTCCGGCACATAAGGAGTCAGCGCATCCGCGCCCTGCTCTGCCCAGAGGGCGCGCAGCGCGCTGGCACTGGCAAACTGGGCGTGGCCGCTTTCGGCAAGGGCCTGCCCGTGGCCCGCCCCCACGCGGGGCAGCGGCACTGGGGTCATGGGTGCCTCCTGTTCCAGAATGGCCTTGCAGTATTCCACTGCCAGATTGTTGTTGGGCTTATCCAACAGCGCGGCCAGTGCCGTGCCCGGGCAGAGCGTTTCCACCGCTGCCTGCCGCGCAGCGGCAAAGCTGCGGGCACCGGCTGCAAGCTGGCGCTTCAGCTCGGTGCGGTAGGCCTCGCTGTTCAGTACCCGGGCAGCTTCCATCAGCAGGGCTGCGTCCGGCGTCTCTGCCCCGAACACCAGCGCATCGCACCCGGCGGCGGCAAGGATGCGCACCCCCGCCCGGGCAAAAGCCTCTGCCCCCGCACAGGCACAGGGCGCAGGCAGCGCAAATATCAGATCTGCCCCGCACTGCAGGGCGGCCTGCACCCGCGCCGCTTCCGGCAGAAGCGGCAGTGCGCCGCGCTGGGTCAGCCCGCAGCTCATGGCCACCGCCACATGCTGTGCTCCCAGCGCTTTTGCCTGCGCCAACTGCCATGCATGGCCGTTGTGAAAGGGGTCGTACTCTGCAATGATACCGGCAAATTTCATAGATAAGCTCCTCTGCAGGGCTGCTGCGCCCTCGGAAAGATTGTTAAATTTATATCGTATATACAGAAAACTGCAGTGGTTTTGCGCATTTGTGGGCAGGATGTACAAAAACCTTGTACACAAGCTTTACCGCTTTGCCCGGGTTGCGGCTTGAAAAGCCGCCCACCCTATTATATAATAAACACAGGAATCTGTAAAATTCTGTCCTCAGGTTTAAAAAGAGGACAGACCAAAAACATACAGGAGGCAACACAGATGAAAGTTCTGGTTATTAACTGCGGCTCTTCTTCTCTGAAGTATCAGCTGATCGATATGGACGGCGAGAAGGTGCTGTGCAAGGGCCTGTGCGAGCGCATTGGCATGGAAAGCAGCATGATCACCCATGAGGCAAACGGCCACAAGGCCACCACGCCCGCCATCTTCCCCACCCACACCGAGGCATTTGCCGAGGTCGTGAAGAAGATGACCACCGGCGAAGGCAAGTGCATCAACGACGTCAGCGAGATCGATGCCATCGGTCACCGTGTCGTGCACGGCGGCAAAAGTTCAAGGAGAGCTGCCTGATCACCGACGAGGTCATCGAGACCATCCGCGAGCTGAGCCCTCTGGCTCCCTGCACAACCCCGCCGGCATTCTGGGCATCGAGGCCGCACGCAAGGTGTTCGGCAACATCCCCATGGTGGCCGTGTTCGATACCGCTTTCCACAGCACCATGCCTCCGAAGGCTTATATGTACGCCATTCCGTATGAGTACTATGAGAAGTACGGCGTGCGCCGCTACGGCTTCCACGGCACCAGCCACAAGTACGTTGCTCACAAGGCTGCCGAGTATCTGGAAGAGCCCATTGAGCGCCTGAAGCTGATCACCTGCCATCTGGGCAACGGTTCCTCCATTGCCGCTGTGGACCAGGGCAAGGTCGTGGACACCTCCATGGGCATGACCCCGCTGGCCGGCCTGATGATGGGCACCCGCTGCGGCGACCTGGACCCCTCTGTGGTCAACTACCTGAAGTACACCCTGAACATCACCGGCCACGAGCTGGACGAGATCCTGAACAAGAAGTCCGGCCTGCTGGGCATCTCCGGTGTTTCCAGCGACAAGCGTGACGTGGAAGAGGCAGCTGCTGCCGGCAACAAGCGCGCACAGCTGGCTTCCGACATGCTGAACTACCAGATCAAGAAGACCGTTGGCGCTTACATCGCTGCAATGGGCGGCGTGGATGCCATCGTCTTCACCGGCGGCATCGGCGAGCACGACGCAATTGCCCGTGCAAAGGTCTGCCACCACATGGATTGGCTGGGCATCCGCATCGATACCGAGAAGAACAAGCACCCCGTGGGCGATGTGTGCGAGATCACTGCCTGGGGCGCAAAGGTGCGCACTCTGGTCATTGCTACCGACGAGGAGCTGATGATCGCCCGCGACACCAAGGAAGTCCTCGAGAAGTAATCGTTTTCCAAAGGGCTTTGCAGGGGCTGCTGCACGGAATGTGCGGCAGCCCCTTTTTCATCTTCCGGCAGTTATTTTACCCAAATCAGCCCTGTCGGATTGTGACATCTATACAAATAACAAGGCGAATGGTTGTTTTTTGGTTGACAAATTTCAAAAAGAACGGTACAATAGAAAAGTCCTCAATTGGAGGACGTCCATTCATTCAAGCCCCTGGTAAGCTTACTGATCAGCGCGATGGTCCCAAAACCAAAGGTATGGTTACAATCCTTCCGTGGGCAAGAACTAACTAAAGAGGAGATACTACTATGTTTGAAGACAAGACTCTGGTCTGCAAGGACTGCGGTAAGGAATTTGTTTGGACTGCTGGTGAGCAGGAGTTCTACGCATCTCGCGGCTTCGAGAATCAGCCCCAGCGCTGCAAGCCCTGCCGTGACGCCCGCAAGAACGGCGGCGCACGCAGCAACAGCGGTGAGCGTCAGATGTTCGATGCTGTCTGCGCAGCTTGCGGCAAGGCTTGCAAGGTTCCCTTCCAGCCCCGTGAGGACCGTCCGGTCTACTGCTCTGACTGCTTCGCTCGCATGAAGCAGAACTAAGCGCTGATTTTTATTTAAATCGGTAACAAAAGGCCCGCTGTCGAAAGGCAGCGGGCCTTTTTTGTATTCAGAGCTTCTCCAGTCTGATTACGCAGCCATAACGGAGGAAGTCTTTCACACCAGCGGCGCAATGAACTTGAGCAGGATGCCCGCCAGATGCAGCAGCTTTTTGCCCTGCCAGATGCTTTCTTTCGTCCGCTCCACCCTGCGGCACCGGGTGAGCGTATCCTGAAAATCCGCTTCCATGTTGGCAATGCAGTCGGTGCCGCGCATCCAGACCGCGTTTTCAAAGTGATGGTACAGGCTGCGGTAGTCCAGATTGATGGTGCCTGCCACGGCTTCCACACCGTCGGCGATCACGATCTTCGCATGGGTAAAGCCGGGCTGCCACTCGCTGATCTTCACACCCGAAGAAATCAGCGCCTTGTAGTGGGTCTTGGCCAGTGCATAAACGAACCACTTATCCGGCTTGCCGGGCAGGATCAGGTGCACATCCACGCCGCGCTCTGCCGCAAAGCGCAGGGCCGTTTCCAGCTCGCCGTCTAAAATCAGATACGGCGTGATGATGTGCACATACTTCCGGGCGCGGTTGAGCATATCCATGTACACCATTTCGCCCACCCGCTCACCGTCCAGCGGGCAGTCTCCGTAGGGCACCACAAAGCCCTTGGCGTTTGCTGCCGCCGGGATGGGATCGGACAGGAACTGCTCAAACTCTGGCTGGCGCTGGATGCTCCACATCTGCAAAAACAGTGCCGTCATGGAGCGCACACCTTCGCCTTCCAGCATCAGGGCCGAGTCCTTCCAGCGGCCATACTTTTCTATGTGGTTGATGTACTCATCTGCCAGATTCACGCCGCCGGTAAAGCCCACCTGGCCATCAATGACCAGAATTTTGCGGTGGTCGCGGTAGTTGTAGTGAGTGGAGACAAAGGGCGTGACCGGCGAGAACACCTTGCACTGGATGCCCAGCGCTTCCAGCCGGCTGGGGTAATCCCGCGGCAGGGTGGAGAACTCGCAGGTGCCATCATACATCACACGCATCCACCCCTGCGCCGCCTTGCGGGCCAGCACTTCCAGAATGCGGCCCCACATCAGGCCTTCATCCACGATGAAATATTCCAGAAAGATGTACTTTTTTGCCGTTTCCAGCTGGCGCAGCGTTTCATCGAACATAGCTTCGCCGCCGTTGAAGTAGGTGGCCACCGTGTCGGCATAGACCGGAAATCCGCCTCCCTTGCCCCGCAGATACCGTGCCAGCGGCACCGCTTCGGGTGCCTGCGCCTGCAAAAGCTCCACGGTCTGCTCATTCTGCGGCAGCTGGGCGCGGGTCTGGCCCTCCAGATCCAGCAGGCGGCGCTTCAGGGCATTGTGGCCCACATCACTTTTGGTGTACCAGAACAGCGGCACGCCCAGCACCGGCATCAGCGCTGTGACCACCAGCCATGTAATGCGCACGCTGTTGTCCATGTCCTGATTGAGCAGATAGACCATCATTGCCGCTGTTACCAGCAGGGTGCCGCCAAAATAATGCGGCAGCAGCCCGCCGAACCACTGCAGCAGGCTGAACAGCGCGAACGCCTGTAAAAGCAGCAGAACCAGCACTAGGCCAAAACGGCTGAAAATAGCGTGTACCACGCCCTTCTGTCCCCGTTTGAGCAGGCGGATGCCGCCATCCTCAAACACCCGGACCTTGTCCTTCATATTTTGCTGAAATTGTTTTTTCTGCATGGCATTTTCCCTTATCTCGCACATTTGCAGCCCTGGGGCTGTAAAAATGTGCCGGTTTGTGTTATGATGTACAGGAACAAGCCCGCCCGGCGCTGTGTCCCGGACAGGCAGCTTTGCACCTATTATAATCCATTCCTGCCCTTTTTTCCACCCAAAGCGGCAGGATGATGCAGGAGGGACCCCTATGAATAATCTGATCATTGGCATTGCTGGCGGCTCCGGCAGCGGCAAGACCACCCTGCTCTGCGGCTGAAGGAGCGTTTTGGCGAGGATGAAGTGCGCCTGATCTCCCACGACAGCTATTACAAACGCCACGACGAGCTGCCCTTTGAGGAGCGCTGCAAGCTGAACTACGACCATCCGGATGCTTTTGACAACGCCTTGCTGATCTACCATCTGCAGGAGCTGAAGGCAGGCCGCGCCATCGACTGCCCGGTGTACGACTACTCCAACCACAACCGCAGCGACAAGGTACAGCACATCGAGCCCGCACCGGTGCTGATCGTGGAAGGCATCCTGCCCTTTGTGGAGCCGGAGCTGTGCGCCCTATTCGACTACAAGATCTATGTGGACACCGATGCCGACGAGCGCATCCTGCGCCGTCTGGTACGCGACGTAAAGGAGCGCGGCCGCAGTCTGGACAGCGTGATCGAGCAGTACCTGACTACCGTCAAGCCTATGCACGAAGCCTTTGTGGAACCCAGCAAGCGCAACGCAGACATCATTGTACCCAACGGCGGCGAGAACACCGCTGCGGTGGAGATGCTGGCCCATCACATCCGCAACCTGATCGAGAAGGCAAATATGATGTAACGTCTTTACGATTTAAATGCCCTCCGCATTCGCTCTGGGCATGTTCAGCGGAAATCTTATTTTTAATTTCATCATGCACGCAAAAGGAGCCACCGCACAGTTTGTGCAATGGCTCCTTTTTTCTTATCTCAGTGGATAGAGGTACGCACCAGTGCGCGCTTGAGACGCGCCTGAGCCAGCTCGTAGTCCCGCTTGTCGAGGTTCTTCTGCGCAAGGATCTCCTCCGCGCGCTTCTTGGAAGCCTCGGCGCGGGCCTGATCGATCTCCTCGGCCCACTCCCATGTGGTGGCAACCAGACGCACTTCGCCATCCAGCACGCTCAGCAGCCCGCCCATGCAGGCGGCGCGGCGGCGCTGGCCCTCGGCATCCACGATATGGGCTTCGCCCATGCCCAGCGCGGTGCAGTAATCCCCGTGTTTGGCAAGGATGGCCAGATCGCCGTCAATGGCGCGGCAGACGATGCGCTCGGCCTGCCCGTCAAAGGCGCAGCCGTCCGGCGTGACCACCGTCAGATGAAAGGTCGTCATGGTTTACCCTTTCTTCGCTTTTGCGAACACGTCATCGATGGTGCCCGCGAACAGGAATGCGCTCTCGGGCAGCTCGTCGCACTCGCCGTTCAGGATCATCTTGAAGCCGCGCAGGGTCTCCTTGAGCGGCACATACCGGCCGGGCATACCGGTGAACTGCTCTGCCACGTGGAAGCTCTGGCTCAGGAAGCGCTGCACCTTGCGGGCGCGGCTGACCGTGCGCTTGTCTTCCTCGCTCAGCTCGTCCATGCCCATGATGGCAATGATGTCCTGCAGCTCCTTGTAGCGCTGCAGCACCTTCTGGACGGCGCGGGCGATCTCGTAGTGCTCCTGACCCACGACCTCCGGGCTGAGGATGCGGCTGGTGGAATCCAGCGGGTCCACAGCGGGGTAGATGCCCTGCGAAGCGATGTCACGGCTCAGGACCGTGGTAGCATCCAGATGGGTAAAGGTGGTGGCAGGGGCCGGGTCGGTCAGGTCATCGGCGGGCACGTAGACGGCCTGCACCGAGGTGATGGAACCCTTGCGGGTGGAGGTGATGCGCTCCTGCAGAGCGCCCATCTCGGTGGCCAGCGTGGGCTGGTAGCCGACGGCGGAAGGCATACGGCCCAGCAGTGCGGACACCTCAGAGCCTGCCTGCGTGAAGCGGAAGATGTTATCGATGAAGAGCAGCACATCCTGATTCTTCACATCGCGGAAATACTCCGCCATGGTCAGGCCGGACAGTGCCACGCGCATACGGGCTCCTGGGGGTTCGTTCATCTGGCCATAGACCAGCGCAGTCTTGTTGATAACGCCACTCTCGGTCATTTCGCCGTACAGGTCGTTGCCCTCACGGGTGCGCTCGCCAACGCCGGTGAACACCGAGTAGCCGTTGTGCTCGGTGGCGATGTTATAGATCAGCTCCTGGATCAGGACCGTCTTGCCGACACCTGCACCGCCGAACAGACCGATCTTGCCGCCCTTTGCGTAGGGGCAGATCAGGTCCACGACCTTGATGCCGGTCTCGAGGATCTCGGTGGTGGACTGCTGCTCCTCGTAGCTGGGAGCAGGGCGGTGGATGGGCCAGTAGGCCTCCGGGGCCGGGGCGGGCTTGTTGTCCACGGGCTCACCCAGCAGGTTGAACACGCGGCCCAGACACTGGTCGCCCACGGGCACTTTGATGGGTTCGCCGGTATCCACGGCTTCGGTGCCGCGCACCAGACCATCGGTGCTGTTCATTGCAATGCAGCGCACCACGTTATCGCCGGTGTGCTGTGCCACCTCGACCACCAGCTTTTCGCCGTGGTTGTCGATCTCGATGGCGTTGAGCAGCTCCGGCAGCTGGCCATCCTCAAACTGGATGTCCAGCACCGGGCCGATGACCTGGAGCACCTTGCCGATATGTTTTTCGGACATAGGCTACAACTCCTTTTTGATAGGTTTTAAATCTCCGCGCCGGCCACGATCTCGGTGATCTCCTGCGTGATGGCAGCCTGACGGGCACGGTTATAATACAGGTTCAAATGGTCGATCATCTCACCGGCGTTCTTGGTGGCGGCATCCATGGCAGTGCGGCGGGCGGCAAGCTCACTGGCTACGCTCTCGCACACGGCACCGTAGACGATGCCTGCCACATACTCCGGGATGATCGCGCTGAATACTTCCTCGCTGCTGGGCTTGTACAGGATCTGGCTACGGCGGGCATCCGCCTTCTGCTGCTCGGTGGGTTCGATGGACAGCGGCAGCACCTCCATGGTGGCTGCGGTCTGGGTCATCATGGAATCGAACCGGGTGTAGCAGATCTTTACTGCATCGTACTCGCCCTTGAGGATATCCTTCCGTGATCTGGCGGGACAGCTGGAAGCACTCGCCCACCGAGACATCTGCCGCCAGCAGCACCTCCTGCGTAAACAGGGGCACCTCGTGATGGACGAAATACTCTGCCGAGCGCTTGCCGATGGGCAGCACCAGCACTTCGCCTTCTTCGGCTGCGGCCTGCTTGAGCACGTTGGAATTGTATCCACCGGCAAGGCCGCGGTCGCCTGCGATCACGATGAGCAGGGTGCGCTTCACTTCGTCACGGCGCAGGTAGGGGTTGCGGGCGCGGGGGTCGGCCGCGGCGATCTTGGTCAAAGTCTCATGCAGCGTTTCAAAGTAGGGGCGGCTGTGCTCCACCCGTTCCTTGGCGCGGCGCATTTTGGAGGAAGCCACCAGTTCCATTGCCTTGGTGATCTGCATGGTGCTCTCTACGCTTTTGATGCGCAGCTTGATGTCCTTCATGGAACCAGCCATGCGTTACGCCTCCTTCCTTAGTGCGCCTTGACGAAGCTGTCGGTATAGGCTGTGAGCACGCTCTTAAGCTGCTCCTCAGTGTCCTTATCCAGATTGCCGGTGGTACGGATGGTCTCCATGACGGCGGCACCCGCAGCATTGTTGTCCAGATATTCGTACAGTCCCTTCTCATACTCGGCCACGTCCGGCACCTTGACCTTCACAAGGTGATCGTGAATGGTCGCATACAGGATGGCCACCTGCTTTTCCACAGGCACGGGAGCGGAGCGGTTCTGCTTGAGCACTTCCACGATGCGCTCGCCTTGTGCAAGGCGGGCCTTGGTGTCGGCATCCAGATCGGAACCGAACTGTGCAAAGCTCTGCAGCTCGCGGTACTGGGAGTAGATCAGCTTCAGGGTGCCGGCGACCTTCTTCATGGCCTTGATCTGGGCATTGCCGCCCACGCGGGACACCGAGATGCCGGGGTTGACTGCCGGCATGACACCGGAGTGGAACAGCTCCGTCTCCAGGAAGATCTGACCATCGGTGATGGAAATGACATTCGTGGGGATATAGGCGGAAACATCGCCCGCCTGCGTCTCGATGATGGGCAGAGCCGTCAGGCTGCCGCCGCCCAGCTCATCGGAGAGCTTGGCCGCGCGCTCCAGCAGACGGGAGTGCAGATAGAACACGTCGCCGGGGTAAGCCTCACGTCCCGGGGGACGGCGGATCAGCAGCGACAGTGCACGGTAGGCCACGGCGTGCTTGGACAGATCGTCGTAGATGATGAGGACATGCTTGCCCTGATGCATGAAATATTCGCCCATGGCACAGCCGGAGTAGGGTGCGATATACTGCAGGGGCGAAAGCTCGGATGCCGTTGCGGACACCACGATGGTATAGCCCATAGCACCGGCCTCGGTCAGGCTCTGCACAAGGTTTGCCACGGTAGAGCGCTTCTGGCCGATGGCAACGTAAATGCAGATGACGTCCTTGCCCTTCTGGTTGATGATGGTATCGGAGGCGATGGTGGTCTTGCCGGTCTGGCGGTCGCCGATGATCAGCTCGCGCTGGCCGCGGCCAATGGGGATCATGGAGTCGATGGCCTTGATGCCGGTCTGCAGCGGCTCCTTGACCGGCTGACGGTCGATGATGCCGGGAGCACGGCTTTCAATGGCGCGGAACTCGGTGGTCTCGATGGGGCCTGCGCCGTCGATGGGCTGGCCCAGCGCATTGACCACGCGGCCGATCATGGCTTCGCCCACCGGCACGGACACCACCTTGCCGGTGCGCTTGACAGTGCTGCCTTCCTTGATACCGACGTCGGAGCCCAGCAGAACGATGGAGACGGTGTTCTCCTCCAGATTCTGGGCCATGCCGTATTCGCCGTTATCAAACTGAAGCAGCTCACCTGCCATGCACTTTTCCAGACCACTGGCGCGGGCGATGCCGTCGCCCACCATAATGACCGTGCCGGTCTCGCTCTGCTCAATGGCATTTTCGTAATGCTTGATCTGCGCACGGATGATCTTGGAGATCTCTTCAGGTTTCAGTTGCATCTTTGTTTGTTCACCACTCAATTCTTAAAAATCTTTCGGGTGGAAATTCGATCACAGTGTCACGGAAGCAATGTCCCTGCGCAGGGCGGACAGACGGTTCTGCACCGTGCCGTCCAGCTCGGTGCCTTCGATATCCAGCCGGATGCCGCCCAGCACTGCCGGATCGACCTTTGTTTTCAGGTCGATGGTCTTGCCGGTAAGCTTTTCCAGCTTTTCGTGCAGGCTCTTTGCCTGCTGCTCCGTCATTGCCACTGCAGTGGTCGCCGTTGCTTCCAGAATGCCGTGCGCCTGATTGTAGCGCACACGGTAAGCCCGTGCACAGCCGGACAGCTCCCGCAGGGTGCCCTTCTCGCACAGGATCTTCAAAAGTTCAGCACATAGAGGTGGACCTGATCCCGCAGTGCTTCATCCAGCAGGCCGCAGCGCTCTCTTTCGGGATGCTGGGGTGCTGAGCAGATGCAGGTAGTCCGGGTTTGCCTTAAAAGCGCCACGGCTTCGTCCAGCTCACCCAGAATGCGGGCCTCCAGCCCTTCCTCCGCCGCCAGATCGTACAGGCTTCCGCCGTACATCCTTGCAGTCTCGGTCATGATGCTTCACCCACATTTTTGATAAATTCGTCGATCAGATCCTTGTGGTCCTTCTCGCTGATCTCACGCTCCACCACCTTGGAGGCGATCTCCATGGCGATGCCGCCGATCTCGTCCTTGACCTCGTTCACGGCCTTCTTGCGCTCCTGCGCAATGTCGGCTTCGGCCTTCTGCTTGAGGGCAGCAGCCTGCGCGCGGGCCTCGCCCACGATCTCTTCGCCGCGGGCGGTAGCCGTCTTCTGCGCATTGGCAACGATCTCGTTGGCCTCGGCGCGGGCATTCTGCAGGTTCTGCTCGTACTCTGCCTTCATGGCTTCGGCTTCGGTGCGCAGCTTGGTGGCATCGGCGATCTGGCTGTCTGCCTTCGCCTTGCGCTCTGCGATCACGTTTTTGACCGGATTCAGCAGGAACTTTTTGAAGATGAACAGCTGGATCATCAGGTTGCAGATCTGGGCCAGAAAGGTCCAGCCGTCCAGCGTGATCAACGCCTGGTACAGTTCCATAAGCGTCTCCTTTCGTTATTTTGTAAAAGGTTCCGCTTATGCCAGGAACTTCATGAACATACCGGGTGCCAGGAAGATCAGCAGCAGGCCGGTGACGAAGCCGTAAATACCGGTGGTCTCTGAAAGTGCAACGCCCAGGATCAGGGTGCTGGTAACGTCGCTCTTGCACTCGGGCCGACGGCCCACAGCTTCACAGGCAGCAGCTGCTGCGTTGCCTTCGCCGATACCGGGGCCGATACCTGCGATCAGTGCGCAGCCTGCGCCGATGCCGCAGCCTGCCAGAGCGATACCACGAGCGAGGTACTGAAAGTCAGTCATAAGATTTGTCCTCCAAAAAAGTTTTTTGTTTTGGGAGATGCCGTTGTGAGGGCTTAGTCCTCACCGGCAGCACGTTTGATGAAAATTGCGGTCAGGGTACAGAAGATGAACGCCTGAATGCAGCCGCCGAACCAGTCGAAATACAGGCCCGTAAAGGCCGGGATGCCGATCTGGAACAGCTGGATCTGACTCAAGGCACCCGGCAGCCAGCCGAAAATGACGTGGCTCAGGCTTGCCAGCGCCCAGTACAGCAGTGTGGAAATGACCGTACCGGACAAGATGTTGCCAAAGTGACGGAACGCCATACTGACGGGGGTGGAAACCTCCGACAGCACATTGATGGGTGCCATGATGAAGATGGGGTCCAAAAGACCTTTCAGGTAGGAAAGGATGCCGTTGGTCTTGATCTTGTAGTACATGATCAGCACGAACACCACAATGGCCCACGCCGCCTCGGTGTTCAGGTCGGCTGTGGGGCTCCACAGGCCGATGACACTGATGAGGTTGCAGCCGATGCTCAGAGCGAAGATCGCGCCGATGAGCGGGATATACTTATCAAAGTGATAGCCCATGTTGTCGTGCACGAACTGGTCCAGCCGTTCTACGATGAACTCGGCGGCGGCCTGCCGCTTTGAGACATTTTCCAGCTTGAGGTTGCTGCCCAGCCAGATGGCAAGACCCGAAAGCAGCGCCATGACGATCCAGGTGCTGACTAAGGTCTGGGAGATCTTGAAATCACCCAGCAGGGGGATGTCCGTATGGATGGTATACAGGATCTTTGCGCCGTTCAGTTCCATTTGTTACGTTTCACCCCCTTCGTCACGGGGTTCAGCTTCCGGCTCCGGTGCGGGTTCGGGGTCGTCCTCCACAGAGACGTCCACCGAAGGCCCGGCCGGTGCAAGAGGCTTGTACTTGCCGGTTATTTGCAGGTAGTAGATCGTAACGCGCGGGAAAAGCAGGGGCAGAACACCGGCAAACGGCTGGAACACCGGTGCCCCGATGGCAACGATGATCCACACCGCCTGCAGAAGCATCCGGACATTGTAGGAAGCCTGCAATGTCGCTTTGCGCCGTTTCTCATCCTGCTCGTCGATGACCTTCTGGCATACGAGGCAGATGCCCGCAAAGTTGCCGATGGCCACGGCCGCGCCGATGAGACTGCCCAGAACAACGGTATAGTCAAATTTCACCCAGCCAACCAGGTGCAGAGCTGCAAAGATCACCCACATGACGGCGGTACAGATGGCCGTGCCGCAGGCGATGCGGGTCAGCTCCTTTTTGGATTCCGGCTGCAGTTTCATAAGGGGAAACCTCCTGTTAAGTTTACTGATGCGAATTGAACCCCACCCGCTTTGGTTTTTCCTTTTTGGTGCGGTCCATGTGTTCCTTGGCAAAATACCAGAAGTTCTGTGCCCCGGCAGCAAGGCCCAGCAGGATCGCCGGCAGGAACACCCATTCCGGCCAGCTCCAGCTGTTCACCGCCCACCATGCACCGCCCAGACACATGACCAGCGGCAGCAGCATATTCAGGCCCAGCTGGGTCAGCCAGACAAGATCCTCCAGTGCCTTATACCAGCCCTTCAACCTGCGTTTCCTCCCTGTGTGATGTGCCTTTGCAAAAGCCAGATTCTGGATTCTTTGCCAAGGATTTGCAGTCAGCAAAAAAATCTTATAACGATAGTATAATTCAAACCGATCGTTTTTTCAATCAATTTTCCACTGTTTTCTAGTAAAATTTCATAGTTTGTTTACACTAATGCCGTAACTGTATGCCCTGTATGGAGTTTGTGCGTCTGCGGGCGCATCAATACCAAAAGTTTGATGGATCTGTTGTGCAGAATGCAAAAAAGCCGCCCGGCTCTTTGGGAACCGGGCGGCAGCCGTTATGCAGTTTTCAGAACATTACCAGAGGTTTGCCGTCTCATTGTACAGGCCCTCATAGCTCTTGGCGGAGACATCCCAGCTGAAGTCGCACTCCATGCAGTGGTGCACGAGGTTCTTCCAGTTTTCCTTGTCATAGTAAGCATTCTGTGCGTTGCAGCAGGCCACATACAGCTCGTGGGCATTGTAGCCCGCAAAGTTGAAGCCGTTGCCCTCACCCATGGTGCTGTCGTGGATGGAGTCGCGCAGACCGCCGGTCTCGCGGACGATGGGAGGCGTGCCGTAGCGGCAGGCCACCATCTGTGCCAGACCGCAGGGCTCGCTCTTGGAAGGCATGATGAAGGCATCTGCGCCTGCGTAGATCTCCTGCGACAGGGCCGGCTCGAAGCCGATGTAGGTGCCCACGCGGCCCGGATGGCGTGCGCACAGGTCGGAGAAGAAGTTCTCGTACTGGCTCGCCGCTGCCCAGAACGACCAGCTCGATGCCGCGATCCACCAGACCATCGGCGATGCTCTGCACCAGATCAAAGCCCTTCATGCCGACCATGCGGCTGACCATGGCAAAGACGGTGGCTGCCATCCTTGTTCAGGCCGAACTTATCCTGCAGGGCTTCCTTGCACTTTGCCTTGCCCTCTTCAAAGTTGGTGATGTCGTAGTTGAAGGGGATGTTCTTATCTGTAGCGGGATCGTTGGAATCGGTATCGATGCCGTTCAGGATGCCGCACAGCTTGTACTGCTTCTCGCGCAGCAGAGCGTCCAGACCATAGCTGAACCACGGGTCGAGGATCTCCATGGCATAGGTGGGGCTGACAGTGGTGATCTTATCGGCAGTCTCGAAAGCACCCTTCATGAAGTTTGCGCAGCCGTCGTACTCTACGATGTGCTGGTCGCGGCGGCCGATGCCGCAGGTGTCCTCCAGAATGTCGGTGCCGTACTTGCCCTGATAAGCGATATTATGGATGGTGAAGATGGTCTTGATGCGGTTGAACTTATCCAGATGGCGATAGTACAGGTTCAGGTACACCGGCACCAGAGCGGTCTGCCAGTCGTTGCAGTTGATGATATCGGGGGTGAAATCGATGTAGAACAAAGTCTCTAAAACGGCGCGGGAGAAGAAGGCGAAACGCTCGCCGTCATCGTAGAAGCCGTACAGGCCACGGCGCTTGAAGTAATACTCGTTGTCCAGGAAGTAGTAGGTCACGCCGTTCCGCTCGGTCTTGAACAGGCCGCAGTACTGGCTGCGCCAGCCCACGGGGACGGAATAATTGGTCACGTACTCCAGCGTATCACGGAACTTCAGGTCGCCGTACAAGGGCATAATGACGCGGGCATCCACGCCGTCCTTGACCAGAGCCTTGGGCAGGGCACCCGCAACGTCGGCCAGACCGCCGGACTTTGCAAAGGGCAGCTTCCGAAGCAGCATACAGGATTCTCATAGGATCGCTCCTTCCATATAGTGGGATATTTTCGTTCTCCCCACCGCCCTTGCAGGCAGCACGAACCATTTTACAAAGAGCAGGCGGGGCACACAGATGCCCCCGCCCCTCTCAAGAGGGGCTACCGGGGAGGAAGCCGCCCCTATGGATAACTCAGTAAAATCAGACGGTGTGCTTCTTCTGCACGTACACCGGGAAGCTCTCGGTGCCGGACAGCTTCTTGCCGGCAGTGATCTTCACGTTCTTATCGGTAACAACGCAGTCCAGCTCGGCATTGGCTTCCACAACGGTATCCTGCATCAGCACGCAGTTCTTGACGACGGCACCCTTCTTGACCTTGACGCCGCGGAACAGCACGCAGTTCTCCACTGTGCCCTCGATGACGCAGCCGTCGGCCAGAATGGAGTCGGTCACCTTGCAGCCCGGCACATAGCGGGTGGGGTTGTCGTCGCGGATCTTGGTGTAGACCGGGCTCTTCTTGGGGAACAGCTTTTCCAGATTCTCGTCATCGGTCAGCTTGAGGTTCTCGTCGAAGTAGCTCTTCATGTCACAGACATGTGCCACATAGCCGGTGTACTCCAGAGCGTGGATGTTCAGGATGTTGACATTGTGGGCCAGAATATCGCGCTCGAAGTAGATCAGGCCGCGGGAGGTTGCATCCCGGACCAGCTTGAGCAGGGTCTCGCGCTCCAGAACATAGATGTTCAGGTCAAGGTTCTGCACGCCGGGGCGGTAATCGTTGAACAGCAGCTCGGTCACACGGCCGTCGGCATCAACGGTCAGGGTGTAGTTGTCATTCTTGCGGCCCTCGGGGATCTCGGTCTTCTGGTAAGCGACGGTCACATCGGCACCGCTTGCCTGATGGGCGGCCAGCAGGGCGTTGAAGTCGTAGTTCAGAGCAACATTGGCATCGCTCATAACCACGTACTTTTCCTTCTGGTTCTCCAGGAAGTTCATGATGGAGCCCAGAGCTTCCACACGGCCGGAATAGATGCGCACGCCCTTCTCAGCGAAAGGCGGCACGATGTTCAGGCCGCCGTGACGGCGGGCCATATCCCACTCACGGCCGGTGCCCAGATGATCCATCAGGGAGTGGTAGTTCTTGCGCACCACGATGGAGACATTGGAGATACCGCAGTTTGCCATGCTGGACAGAACAAAGTCCACCATACGGTAGCGGCCCGCGAAGGGGATCGAAGCCATTGCGCGCTCGGTCACCAGCTCGGGGACGGTATTATCATAACTGTTGGGGAAAATAATACCCAACGCATTGGTGTTCTGGCTCAGCATACTTCCATACCCTCCTTGACGGATTCAAAGACTTTGGCACCTTCCTTGACGGTTGCGCCTGCGCCGACGGTCAGGCCGGTGCCCACATGGGCAATGGGGCCATCGCCGCCCACTCGTGCACCTGCACCGACCACAACATCCTCCGCCAGGATGCAGCGCTTGACAACAGCACCAGCCTTGACCACAACGCCGTCCATCAGGACTGCGTCCTCAACAGTAGCGCCCTCTTCCACAACAACGCCTGCGCTCAGCTCAGAGTGATGCACATTTCCGTAGATCTTGCAGCCCTCGGTGACGAGGGAATCCTGCACCACAGCGCGGGGGCCGATCTTCTGCGGAGGCAGGACCGGGTTGCGGCTGTAGATCTTCCACTTCTCGTCGAAGATATCGATGCCGGAGTTTTCAGGGTCCAGCACTTCCATGTTGGCTTCCCACAGGCTGTCGATCGTGCCCACGTCACGCCAGTAGCCGGCAAAGCGGTAGGCGTACATCTTGCGGCCGTCGCGCAGCAGGGCGGGGATGATGTTCATGCCAAAGTCGTTCTTGGAGTTGGGGTCTGCTTCGTCCTCTTCCAGATACTTCTTCAGCACATCCCAGTTGAAGATGTAGATGCCCATGGAAGCCAGATTGGACTTGGGTACCGGGGGCTTCTCCTGGAACTCGGTGATGCGGTCGTTCTCGTCAGCCACCATCAGGCCGAAGCGGGAGGCTTCCTTCCAGTCCACTTCCATAACAGCCACAGAGAACTCTGCGCCCTTTTCCTTGTGGAAGCGCAGGAAGTCGGCATAGTCCTGCTTGCAGATCTGGTCGCCGGACAGGATGATCACATACTCGGGATCGTAGCTGTCGATGAAGCCGATGTTCTGGTAGATGGCGTTTGCAGTGCCCTTGTACCAGTCGGTGCCCTTTGCCTGCTCGTAGGGCGGCAGGGTGCACGCCGCCGTGCAGACGATCCAGATCCCAGGGCTGGCCGTTGCCGATGTACTCGTTCAGCTTCTGGGGCTGATACTGGGTCGCGATGCCAACGGTGTCGATGTTGGAGTTCACGCAGTTGGACAGCGGGAAGTCCACGATGCGGTACTTACCGCCGAAGGACACTGCGGGTTTTGCCGTTTTCTGTGTCAGCGCGTACAAGCGCGAGCCACGTCCACCGGCAAGGATCATTGCCACAATTTCTTTTGCCATAGCTTTATTCTCCCCTTTAACATTAACATTTCCGTTGTTCGGAAATGATCGTCAACATGTGCGGTATGGGTCGGCCGAAGAGCCGGGTCATTCCTTGGGCTCCTTCGGTTTGCGGGTGCGTTTTGCGGGTGCTTTTTCCGCCTTGGGTTCTGCCTCTGCCTTGGGCTTGCGGCCGCGCTTTTTGGGTGCTTCCTCGGTCTTTTCCGGCTCAACCTTTGCCTTGCGGGCGGTCTTTTCACCGGCTTTTCCTCTGCAGCGGCAGCTTCTGCCTTGGGCTTGCGGCCCGGCTTCTTTACCACCTTTGCTGCAGCTTTCTCCGCAGCGGTCTTTGCCTTTTGGCTGCAGTCTTTTTTCCCGCCTTATCGGTCTTGTCCGCTGCGGCCTTGCGGGTGCGCTTGGCGGGCACTTCAAAATACAGGGTGCTCATGGGCGGCAGGGTGATGGTGATGCTCTGCTCAAACCCGTGCATCGGCTTTTTGTGGGTGCGCACGGCCTTGTTGTGGACTGCGCCGGAACCGCCGAACTCTGCATCGTCGCTGTTCAGGATCTCCTTGTAGGAGCCTGCCACCGGTGCGCCCAGTGTGTAGCCCTCGCGCAGGACGGGGTTGAAGTTGCAGACCACAAGGATCTGCTTGCCGGAAGTATCCTTGCGCAGGAAAGCGATGACGCTCTGCTGCGAGTCATCCGGCACGATCCACTGGAAACCCTCCCAGCTGTAATCCACCTGCCAGAAGGCGGGATGCTCCTTGTAGAAGGCGTTCAGGGTCTTGACGTAGGTCTGCAGCTCGGTGTGCTTATCGTAGCCCAGCAGCATCCAGTCCAGCGGCTTTGTCTCGTTCCACTCGGCGAACTGGCCGAACTCCTGACCCATGAACAGCAGCTTCTTGCCCGGGTGGGCCATCATGTAGCCAAAGAAGGTGCGCAGGTTTGCAAACTTGGCGTCGTACTCGCCGGGCATCTTGTTGATCAGGCTGCCCTTGCCGTGCACCACCTCATCGTGGCTGATGGGCAGCACAAAGTTCTCGCTGAAGGCGTAGAAGAAGCTGAAGGTGACCTTGTTGTGGTTGCCGGAACGGAAGAGCGGGTCAGTCTTCATGTAGCTGAGCATATCGTTCATCCAGCCCATGTTCCACTTGAAGTTGAAGCCAAGGCCGCCGTCCGAAGCAGGCTTTGTGACCATGGGCCATGCAGTGGATTCTTCCGCGATCATGTACTTGTGGGGGTGACGGCCCAGCACGGTGTCGTTCAGCTTGCGCAGGAAAGCAACAGCCTCCAGATTTTCCTTGCCGCCGTTCTTGTTCGGCTCCCACTCGCCCTGCTTGCGGTTATAGTCCAGATACAGCATGGATGCCACCGCGTCCACGCGCAGACCGTCGATATGGTACTGCTCCAGCCAATACAGTGCGCTGGAGATCAGGAAGCTCTGCACCTCGCTGCGGCCGAAGTCGAACACCATGGTGCCCCACTCCTTATGTTCGCCGCGCTTCGGATTCGGGTCCTCGTAGCAGGCTTCGCCATCAAAGTTGTACAGGCCGAACTGATCCTTCGGGAAGTGAGCAGGCACCCAGTCCATGATCACACCAATGCCGGCGGCATGGAGCTTATCCACAAAAGCCATCAGGTCCTTGGGGGTGCCGTAGCGGCTGGTGGGTGCAAAATAGCCGGTGACCTGATAGCCCCAGCTGCCGTCAAACGGATATTCCATGACCGGCAGCAGTTCCACATGGGTATTGCCCATCTCTGTGATATACGGGATCAGCTCGTCTGCCAGCTCGGAATAATTGTAGGGCTTGCCGCCCTCCTTCATCTTCCAGCTGCCGGCGTGCATCTCGTAAATATTCATCGGGCTGTTGATCACATCAGCCTTTTTCTGTGCTGCCTGCCATGCATCATCGTGCCACGCAAAACCACTGATATCGTAGACCTTGCTGCCGTTGGACGGGCGGGTCTCGGCGTGGAACGCATAGGGATCGGCCTTATAGACCAGATCACCTGCGCGGGTGGTCACGCAGTATTTATAAACATCATATTCTTTCATGCCCGGGATGAACAATTCCCATACGGAATCGCCATCCACCTTGCGCATCGGGTGGCTGCCCGGCTTCCAGCTGTTAAAGTCGCCCACCACGCTGATGGCTACAGCATGGGGTGCCCACACGCGGAACACCACACCTGCTTCACCGGCACGTGTTTCCATGTGTGCGCCAAAGTAGCGGTATGCTTCACAGTTATTGCCCTGTTTGAACAAATACACCGGCAGGTCCGATGCATTGCTTTGATCTTCTCCTCGGTCGGTTTCATAGACTGCTCCTCCCCGTACAGATGCACAAAGCGCACCTGTAGCTTTTTACCCTTTTATATTAAAGAATTTCGGTCTGTTTTTCAAGAGTTTCGCCGCATTTTACTGTAAAATTTACCATAATCTTTTCGTTGATATTTTTTCCTTATATACATACCCGCCAAATTTTTACAAATTTTATGGTGAATCCTGCCAATCTGACAATAAAAAAGAGCCTCTGCGCACCCTCCCAAAGGGAAGGTGTACAGAAGCTCTCTGTTTCTGTTGAAAATTTTCAGTTCCGGTTTCCCCGGTTCTTTTCAGCCTGCTCAGTCCACCACGTAGACATTCACCTGAATGGCTCCATTGATCACGCTCTCGGCGTAGGTCTCGTAGAACAGGTCCACAAGAATCTGGCCCTTCTGCACGGCGATGCCGGTATCGGTAGCCACCGCATAGCCGTACACGAACTTGCCGTCGGTGGAGGTGATATACAGCTTGGTGCCGTAGGGGATCACATCCGGGTCCACAGCCACAGTGCCGTAGCCCAGACCCAGACCGGAAGAACCCTTGCCGGTCTTGGAATAGTAGCCGGTGGCCTTGCCGGTGAGCACCTTGCTGTAAGAGGCGGGTGCATTGGTGGTGCCGTCCGGGCCGGTCAGCGGGGAGACCGGCGCGCCTGCGCCATAGGTCTTTACGATGTGGTTGGTCGGCTCCACGGTGGTGGTGGAATCCACCACGATGCTGTTTTCCAGCTCGCCGTCCACATAGCGGTCGCGGGTGGTGATCGTCTGCTGGCCTTCCGCACCATGGCGCACCGTGGTGGCGCGGCCGGTGTTGCGGAAATACAGGCTGGTGTAGACGTACTCGGTATCGTAGGGGATGGCCTGCGTCTCCACACGGTCGGTGTAGTCCACGCGGTGCACCGTGATGGTGGAACCTGCGCTCACCAGCTGGTCCAGAGCAGGCTCGGTGTAGTCGTCACCCTCCAGGGTGATACCGGCACGCTTCAGGGCATCCGCCACGGTGCCGAACACCATTTTGACGGGGTACTCCTGACCGTCGGCAGTGATGCTGACGGAGAATGCGCGCTCAATGTTCAGGGCGGCAAGGTTGCCGCTGTAGGCCGTGTAATAGACCTGATCGCCCTCTTCGGACTGGATGCCGGAAAGGTTCATAACCTGTGCAGGGTCGGTCTCGGAGGTGAGGATCACCTGCCGGGCACCATTGGAGTCTGTGACGTAGGTCAGCCGCAGATTCGCAGCGGTCACACTGAGTGTAGCCACAAGGCACACGACCATGACACAAAACGCCAGCACACGGGGAGAGACTGCATGCTTGCAGTCAGACAATGCTTTCTTCAATTTTACGGAAGCGATACGAGACAACTCCTCTCTTTCAAAATTGGCTGCGGCTGCGGACATGTTTTCATGCCCGGCCGCCCGGACTGCGGGGCGGGCAGAAGCCATCTGGCCCCACAATCAAATACGATGCCCTCTTTTTGGTAAAATCGAGCATCGTATACAATTTGGACTCCGCTGCGGAGGGTGCAGTTACCCTCCCGGCCCGGACCCCATCTGCCCGCGCCGCGCCGTATATAAGACGGCTTTTTACTTCATCCAGATAAATTTTAAACGCTGCAACGTCTGTTGGCTCCGTTGAGCGGCTCTTATTTTACCAGTCCAATGGCCATTTGTCAAATCACCTTCTCATACTTTGTTAGTTTTTTGACGTTATTTTTTGTGCAACTTTAACATTGTTTTCTCCAAAATATTGTTTTTTCGGTTATTTCCTTCCGATTTTCGACCTGTTTTCTGGGGTGTTTTGTTCACGAATTTTTAACATTTATTTTGGACTTTTTGCACCGGAAACTGCACTTTTGGGTTCGTTTTCCCATGCGGCAAGCGGCCAAAATCGCTGGTTTTCCGTACAAAGCCACCTCTTTTCATCCCATTTTCACCCACAAAGAACTGTGCGAATTACTCATGAAAGCGCCTCCCGGCAAAATGCCGAAGCACAGAAATTTGTGCAGCAAAGACCACACTGGCAGCTGCCGGGCAGCGGCTGTACAATCAAACAAAAAGCAGAAAGGAAGGTTTTCAAGTGAACATCAAGATCATTCAAAGGCAGTGCGGCGGCACCGAATTTCTGTCCCAGCCGCACCGCCTGCACCTCGGTGCACAGAACGCTGCCGGTGTGGACGAGCTGTGCTTCACGCTGCCGGAAGCATGGGCCGGGTGCACCGTTGCGCTCTACCTGCGCCGCAGCGACGGCACCCTGCTGGCACCGGTCTCACTGGACACGCAGCACTGCGTCACCGTGGACCGCCGCCTGACCGGAAGCACCGGCGGACAGTGGATGCTGGCAGCCATCGATGCCAGCGGCTACGCCGCCTATACCCGGCCCGGCAGCTACGACACCTACGCCATCCTGCCCACCGACGGCGGCGCGGAAGAGCTGCCGCCCTCGCAGTATGAGCAGTTCGTGGCGCGTGTGCTGGAAAGTGCCAGTACCGCTTCCACCGCCGCGCAGCGTGCCGCAGCCAGTGCTGCAAGCACGGCATCCAATGCGGCACAGGCCCAGACCGCGGCACAGCGCACCAGCGCCGACAGTGCCGCTGCATCCCGCTGTGCAGCCCGTGCCGAGGCTGCTGCCGCACGGGCAGAGGAGCTGGTGCCTACCGACGGTCAGGTAGTGAGCGTGAACGGCAAAAGCGGCATCGTAAAACTGACGGCGCAGGATGTGGGGGCGCTTCCCTGCCCGGCAGTTCCGGTCTCCGGCCAGCTGCTTCGGGTGCTGAGCGTGGACCCCAACACCGGGGCCGTGTTGACCGATACTGCCGCCATGCCGGATCTGTCGCCCTATCTGCGCAGCAGCACGGTGCCACGGCTTCGGCCCCCGGCGCAGTGCGGGTGGACCCCGCCTGCGGCATCAACGTGCGCAGCGACGGAACCCTGATCACCGCACCAGCTGCCCGCGAACAGCTGGACAGCATGACGGATGCACTTCTGCCGCTGACCGCAGTCCTGCTGCCTTATGGCGTGAAGAAGGCTCTGACCACCGCCGCAGCCGCCGGGGAATGGACCGCTGCCGAAAAGGCAACGCCCTGCGCACCTTCGGTGCCGATTTTTCTTCCTATTATACAAAGGAAGATGTCGATGCTCTGCTGGCCGCACCCAGCTCCGCTGCCTACCCGGTGGGCAGCATCTACCAGAGCACCGACCCCACCAGCCCTGCCGCCCTGTTTGGCGGCACATGGGAGCAGATCGCATCGGAGCGCGTGCTGATGGGTGCCAGCAGCAGCCACGCAGCGGGCACCACAGTAAAGGCCGGACTGCCGAACATCACAGGCTCTTTTGTCGCGGATGTAAAAAAGGGTGAACATAAGGTATCCGGCGCATTCACTGCCGGCAACGTGATCGCATCTACGGGCGAATACAATTCCTTTCTGATGTATATAAGTTCAGTCTGGATGCGTCCAAGTCTAATTCCATCTACGGCCGCAGCGCCACCGTGCAGCCTGCCGCCTACTATGTGCACATCTGGCGGCGCGTGGCCTGAGAAAGGAGGTTTTGAACCATGAAGATCATTGACGAGAACGGTGCAGCCATTGAAAACCCTGACCTGACGCTTGGGTACCTGGTGGACGACACCGAGCCAGTGGAGCACCCCGCCGTGGAAGGCGTGGAGGAAGTGAGCCACTACGAGACCGTAACGGAGTATCCCGGCGGCGGCAGGGATGTGCGGAAGGTCATCGACGTGCCGGGCGTGCCTGCGCAGGCCGCATGGACCGAACAGGTGCCGGTGCAGAGATACATCCGCTATACGGAAGAAGAATTGGCCGCGCGGGAAAAAGAGCGCCAGCAGGCCGAGGAAGCAGCCCGTCTGCCCGAGACGATTGCCAGCCTGACCTGCCAGCTGACCGACCTGCAGCTGGCCCTGTGTGAACTGTACGAAGGAGGTGGTGTGTAATGGCAAGGATCTATGCGGCCCTGATCCGCAAGGGCATCAAAATGCTGGAGGATGTGCCCGCCCGGCTGAGGGATGCCGTGGCAGCGCTGCTGCAGGAGGACGGCCATGCTTAACGTTTACTCCCGCGCAAGGGATGGCGAAACGCTGCTGAGCCGCAGCTTCCGCGCAAAGGAATTTGCCTGCAAAGACGGCACCGACCCTTTGTTTGTGGACAGCGAACTGGTGCAGGTGCTGCAGGCCATCCGTGACCATTTTGGCGCACCGGTGGTCATTACCAGCGGCTACCGCACCGCTGCACACAACAGGGCTGTGGGCGGGGCGGTTTACAGCCAGCATCAGTATGGCCGTGCCGCGGATATCCGGGTGCCCGGTGTGCCGGTGGAGCAGCTTGCCGCCTACGCCGAGACCCTGCTGCCCGGCACCGGCGGCATCGGCCGCTACCCCGCAAAAGGCTTTGTCCATGTGGATGTGCGCAAAGCAAAAAGCCGGTGGGTCGGGTAAAGGCGGTGAACGGAATGGAAACGATCTTATCCGCTGTCATTGCCGGGGCCGTGACCCTGATCGGCGTGCTGATCGCCAACAGCCGCAGTCAGGCCGTGACCGACACCAAGCTCGAAGAGCTGACCCGCGAGGTGCGCGAGCATAACAATTTTGCCCGCCGCGTACCGATTTTAGAAGAACAGATGAAGGTGGCCAACCACCGCATCGCTGACCTTGAACAAAATGAGAAAGTGAGGAATTGATATGAACTTTGGTAAAATTTCTGCCGCCACCATCGCCCGCACCGCTGTGCTACTGCTTGCCCTGACCAATCAGGTGCTGAGCGCTCTGGGCAAACCTATGCTGCCCATTGAGAGCCAGACTGTGGAACAGCTGGTGACCGCCGGCATCACCACCGTGGCCGCGCTGATCAGCTGGTGGAACAACAACAGCTTCACCTCTGCAGCCATTCAGGCCGATGCCGAATACGCCCGCCTGAAGCAGAAAAGTGAGTGAGAAAGCCCTTGAAGCAGTGTATCAGTAGTACTTTTTGACTGAAAAGTATTACTGATGCAGTCATCTTCACAGCAGCCCCGGAAGGCAGCCAGACAGCCTTTCCGGGGCTTTTGCTGCCCAGATGATTCGTTCACGCAGATTCAAGAACGTTTCGCGCAGGTTTCGATGACTTTCGCACTGAAATCATGTATAATCCGGGCAGAAGCAAATCGGAAAGAGCAGTCAAGAGACTGTAAGCGGCCCCTGACGCCCCAACGTAAAGGGACTGTTGCAAAATAGTCCCAACAAAAATGAGATAGGTTTCCCCGAAAGGTGCCTATCTCATTTTGTTGTAAACTGAGATTGTGAAAAACAGATAGAACCCGCGCGCTGGGTGCATTGCAGCATACCAGAGCGCGGGTTCTCTTTGATCTATAAAGTTTAATCGTCGTCGCTGTCCAGCTTGAGCACAGCGGTAAAGGCTTCACTGGGCAGGGAAACGCTGCCCAGCTGACGCATCTTCTTTTGCCTTCCTTCTGCTTTTCCAGCAGCTTCTTTGCGGGAGATGTCGCCGCCGTAGCACTTGGCAAGCACGTCCTTGCGCATGGCCTTGACCGTTTCACGGGCAATGATCTTGCCGCCGATGGCAGCCTGTACCGGGATCTCGAACAGGTTTCGGGGATGTTATCCCGCAGCTTCTCGCAGATGCGGCGGCCCTTGGCATAGGCGTTATCGCGGAACACGATCATGGACAGCGCGTCCACAGGGTCGCCATTGAGCAGGAAGTCCAGCTTGACAAGGTCGCTCTCGCGGTACTCCTTAAACTCGTAATCGTAGCTGGCGTAGCCCCGGCTGCGGCTCTTGATGGCATCAAAGAAGTCGTACACGATCTCGCCCAGCGGCAGAGCATAGTGCAGATCAACGCGCACATCGTCCAGATACTTCATGTCGATCAGCACGCCGCGCTTGTTCTGGCACAGATCCATCAGGCCGCCCACATAGTCGTTGGGGTGTACAGGTGCACATCCACAAAAGGCTCTTCCTGCTTGACGATATTGGAGGGGTCGGGGTAGCTGGAAGGATTGTCGATCATCTCCACAGTGCCGTCGGTCAGGGTAAGGCGGTAGCGCACGCTGGGCGTGGTGGTGATGATATCCAGATCGAACTCGCGTTCCAACCGCTCGGTGATGATCTCCATGTGCAGCAGGCCAAGGAAGCCGCAGCGGAAACCGAAGCCCAGCGCCGCACTGGTCTCCAGCTCAAAGGTGAGGGAAGCATCGTTCAGCTGCAGCTTTTCCAGTGCGTCCTTCAGGTCGGGGTACTTGGCACCGTCGGCGGGGTAGATGCCGCAGAACACCATGGGCTTGACCTGACGGTAGCCGGGCAGTGCTTCGGCGGTGGGATTATTGGCCAGCGTGACGGTATCGCCCACGCGGGTATCCTGCACGGTCTTGATGCTGGCGGTCAGATAGCCGACCTCACCAGCCTGCAGCTGGGCACAGGGAGAAAGGTTGGTAGCACCCATGTGGCCCACTTCTACCAGCGTGAACTCCGCGCCGGTGGCCATCATGCGGATGGTATCGCCGGGCTTCACGGTGCCCTCAAACACACGGATATAGACGATAACGCCCTTGTAGCTGTCGTAGATGCTGTCGAAGATCAGCGCCTTCAGCGGGCATCCGGGTCGCCGGTGGGAGCAGGAATGTCGGTGACGACACGCTCCAGCACCTGATCCACATTCAGGCCGGTCTTGGCAGAGACGCGGGGCGCATCCAGACAGGGCAGGCCGATCACGTCCTCCACCTCCTGCGCCACCTCGTCCGGGTGGGCACTGGGCAGGTCGATCTTATTCAGGATGGGCACCAATTCCAGATCATGCTCCAGCGCCATGTAGGTGTTGGCCAGCGTCTGAGCTTCCACACCCTGGGTGGCATCCACCACAAGGATGGCACCCTCGCAGGCGGCCAGACTGCGGCTGACCTCGTAGGCAAAGTCCACGTGGCCCGGGGTATCGATGAGGTTGAACTCGTAGGTCTTGCCGTCCTTGGCTGTATAGTTCATGGTGACAGCGCGGGCCTTGATGGTGATGCCGCGCTCGCGCTCAATGTCCATGTTGTCCAAAATCTGGTCTTCCATGGTGCGCTCGTCCACACTTGGTCAGCTCCAGAATACGGTCCGACAGGGTGGATTTGCCGTGGTCGATGTGTGCAATGATGCAGAAATTGCGGATATTGTCTCTTGCCATGTAGTTCCTCCGGGAGAAATTTAAGCTTCCAGTATCCAATCCTCGACATCCACGATCTTTCCGTGCTCGAGGTAGACGCGGGGCACGCGGCGGGACACGCCGCACAGCACCTCGTAAGAAATGGTGTCGGTCTTGCGGGCGATGGTCTCGGCAGTATCACTGACGCTGCCGCCCCACAGGATGGCTTCGTCGCCCTCGTGGATGTCCGGGATACCGGTCACATCCACCATCATCTGGTCCATGCACACGCGGCCCAGCACCGGGCAGGCCTTGCCGTGGATCTCCACGATGCCCTTGCCGCAGCTCAGCTGGCGGGGATAACCGTCCGCATAACCGGTGCACAGGGTGGCCACCAGCGTGGGCTTATCGGCGGTGAAGCGGCGGCCATAGCTGGCGCTCTGACCGGGCTGCATTTCCTTGACCATGCTCACCACGGTCTTGAGGGTCATCACCGGCCGGAACTGCCCAAAGCGCACCTCGTCGCTGGGGTCGTAGCCGTAGAGGATGATGCCGGGCCGCGCCATGCAGCGCTCCCGGGCCAATCCCTCGGGCCAGTCCGGGTGCAGCATCACGCCCGCAGAGTTGTCACAGTGAACGGTCTGTGGCTCGCGGCCTGCCGCCTTGAGCGCATGGAACGCTCTGACGAACAGTGCGTGCTGCTCCGCGGTGTAGGCAACGTTCTCTTCGGCGGTGTCGTCGGCCACCGAGAAGTGCTGGAACAGGCCGGTCATCTCAAGGCCCGGCAGCTCACACAGCCAGCATTTCGCGGATGGCGGCATCAAAATCGGTGCGCAGGGCAAAGCCGATGCGGCCCATGCCGGTATCTGCCTTGAGGTGGATCTTTACTCTGCCGCCTGCCTTTACGGCAGCAGAGGAAAGGTTCTGCGCCTGTTCGGTGGAGTAGCACGCTACGGTGATATCCTCGTGGATGAGGGTCTGGGCGTACTCCGGCTGAACATGGCCCAAAATAAGGATGGGCAGAGTCTGCCCGTCCTGACGCAGCTGCACGGCCTCGGTCAGGCAGCTTACTGCCAGCCATGCTGCACCCTCCTGCGCAAAAACGCGGGCACACTGCACAGCGCCGTGGCCGTAGCTGTCGGCCTTGACCACCGCGCACAGCGGCAGGTCACCGGCCCGGGCTTTGACGGCCCGGAAGTTATGCCGCAGGGCATCGAGGTCGATCTCGGCCCAGACGTGTTTTTCAAAAGGTTGAGTCTTCATGATTCATTCTTCCTCGTTTGTAATTGCAAAGCTGCCGCGCCCGGTGTGGACGGGCCGCCAGCCATCGATGCCGCTCTCCTGCAGTGCGTGCAGGGTTTTCTGGCGGAAAGCGTGGTCGGTGCGGCAGCGCTCCTTGACGAACTCCTTGGTCTGTTCGCGCACGGTCACGCCGTCGGCAGGGCAGACGCTCTTGACGATGGGCAGCCCCTCGGCGTTCACTGCGGAAATGACCTCCTGCTCGGTGGCCAGCAGCATGGGCCGGATGAGGGTGAGGTCCCGGCGCGAAAGATAAGTGACCGGCGAGAAGCAGCCGATGCGTCCCTCCCGCCAGAGATTCATGTAAAAGGTCTCCACGGCATCGTCCAGATGGTGGCCCAGCGCCACCTTGTTGCAGCCCAGTTCCTGCGCTGCCGTGTGCAGTGCACCGCGCCGCAGCTTGGCGCACAGGGCGCAGGGGTTCTTCTCCTTGCGGTAGTCGAACACCACAGGGCCGATCTCGGTGCGGCGGATCTCATAGGGGATATCGTACCGGGCAAACAGCTCCTGCAATACGGTATAATCCATGGGCCTGCCGCCGAACTGCGGGTCCAGCGTGACGGCCTGCACCGTAAAATCAAAGCCGATGTACTTGCGCAGTTCGGCAAGGCCGATAGTAAGGGCCACGCTGTCCTTGCCGCCGGAAACGCCCACCATCACTTTATCGCCGGGAGCGATCATTTCATAGTCCTGCACAGCCTTGCGCATCAGGCCGCACAGACGCTGCATTGCACGGGAACTGCTCATGACAGGGTCACACTTTCCACAAGGTTCACAATGTCGTTGATGGAGGCAAGCTTTGTCAGGCCGGAAACATACACCACGTCACCGCTGGGGTAGGTAATGGTGGCCAGCACCGCATAATACGCCTGAATGTCGCAGCGCACGGCCTCCACCTCGGCACCGTCCACGGTCAGGTTCACCTTGCGGGGCTTGATGACGCCATAGGCCTGCTTGAGGTCCTTCTCGGACGCATCGATAAAGTCCGCATAGCTGTCGGCAGTGCCGCGCTGCAGCAGCACAGCTTCGTAGTCCTCACCGTCGGCGCTGTCTGCCGTGGCGAGTTCCAGCACGGTACCAAGGGTGCTGTCCTCGGTCATCTGGCATACCTTCCAGATGGAACTGTCATAGTAGACGGAAACGCCGTTTGTGCCGGTGTAGTGGGTGTCCGGGTTTGCGGGCACGCTGCGGTTGACCAGCAGCGTTAAAATAATGTAAGCAATGATGCCCAGAGCAACAAAGATGCCCATAGCGGCCAGAAGCTTGGAGGTGCGGCGCTGGGCAGAGGCGTTGTGGTCGATGTCGTTTGGCATGTAAAAAATTCTCCTTGTATCAGTGCGCAGCAAAAGCTGCCATATCCTTTATAGTATACCACACCGGCAGACAAAATTGTAGCGGGCAGCGGCAGAAAATGTGCGGCCGTGGGCAGAAAATTTTGCAGAAAATGCGTTTTTAGGAATAATGAGGATTCAAGAGAAAACGTGAGATTTTGCGAGATTGAAAAAATTACAATGAAAAAATCAAAAAATGCTGTTGACAGGCACCTTTTTATGATGTATACTGACACTCGCGCCCCAGAAAGGCGCCTGAAACGTACAAAAAGCTTATCAGGAGGAAATAGATATGAGCACTACTCTCGTGAAGCCCGCTGAAGTCGAGCGCAAGTGGTACCTGCTCGACGCTGCCGGCAAGAGCCTGGGCCACGTCGCTGCTGAGGCCGCTGTTCTGCTGCGCGGCAAGCAGAAGGTCGATTATACCCCCAACGTGGACTGCGGCGATTTCGTTGTTGTCATCAACTGCGATCAGGCTGTTCTGACCGGCAAGAAGGCTGAGCAGAAGTTCCACATCACCCACAGCAAGTACATCGGCGGCCTGAAGAAGGTCCAGTACAGCAAGCTGATGGCTGAGCACAGCGATCTGGCCATGACCTACGCTGTCAAGGGCATGATCCCTTCCAACACCATCGGTGCTAAGGCTCTGACCCGCCTGCACTGCTACCAGGGTGCCGAGCACGCTCACGCAGCTCAGAAGCCCGAGAAGATCGAGTTCTAAGAAGGAGGCAATCGAACATGTACGAAACCAAACCTTATTTCTACGGCACTGGTCGTCGTAAGGATTCCGTTGCCCGCGTTCGTGTTTACACCGGCACTGGCAAGATCACCATCAACGATCGTGATATCGACAATTACTTTGGTCTGGAGACCCTGAAGCTGATCGTCCGTTCTCCGCTGGTCCTGCTGGGCCTGGAGGGCAAGTACGATGTCGTCGTCCGCGTTTCCGGCGGCGGTGTTTCCGGTCAGGCTGGCGCTATCCGCCACGGCCTGAGCCGCGCTCTGCTGCAGCAGAACGAGGAGAACCGTGCTGCTCTGAAGAAGGAAGGCTTCCTGACCCGCGATCCTCGTATGAAGGAACGTAAGAAGTACGGCCTCAAAGCCGCTCGTCAGCTCCGCAGTTCAGCAAGCGATAATCTACAGCTTAATAATGCTAAAAAAGCCCGGAAATACGCCATTTTCCGGGCTTTTTCTATGCCTGAAATCGCCTGATTCCGATGGTGAAATTTGAGGAAATTTGACTTCAAATTAACCCATTTTGATGGGTTTACCATGGGTTTACGGCCTATTTTTGAGCCTAATGGGTGGGAAAATGGGTTTACAGAAGGCCATTTTGGAGGGGAAATTAGCCCCATATCCTTGACAGATTTTCGGCAAAAATCCGGCTGAAACGGAATGAAAAACAGTGTCAGGTTCGTTTGGCGAGTTCTGACGAATTCTGCAAAAATTTAATATCAGGTATCCTGTTACATAGAGCCTTGGCTCATTCTTTGAAAACGAGAATGGGTCGAGGCTCTATTTTTTTCTCGCCCGAAACCGGCGAGACAAATTTGAGCAGGAGGTAACAGGTATGACGGATTTCAATCAGAAGACCCATGACACCGATGTGGGCAGTCATGGCGGACAGTCAAGGCAGATGATGGAGGTGTTTGAGAACCAGGAGTTTGGTTCGATCCGCGTGTTGCAAGAGGCGGGCAAGACCTTCTTCTGTGCAAGCGATGTGGCGAAAGCGTTGGGGTATGTGAATCCCTACGCCGCAGTGAAACGCCATTGCAGAGGCCCCCTAACGAAACGCGAGGGGGTCGTTCAGAAGGTGAATCAGTATGGAGATGCTGGAGAGCAGGTCGTTGAAATCTCCTTTATCACAGAAGGCGATGTTTACCGGCTGATCGTTCACAGCAAGCTGCCATCGGCAGAACGATTTGAACACTGGGTGTTTGATGAAGTTCTCCCGTCCATTCGCAAGCATGGTGTGTATATGAGCGATTCCATTTTGGATCAGGTGATTCAGCATCCGGAGGTCATCTACACACTGGCACAGGAGCTTGTAGCCGAGAGAGAGCAGCTTGAGGGTATCCGCAAACAGCTGGATGCGGCACAGCCCAAGGCAGACTACTTCGACACCTTTGTAAATTCGGAAGATTGCACCTGCATCCGGAATTTCTGTAAGGAAATCGGAATCCCAGAGAAGACGGCAGTAGCTCTCTTACTGGATCACCGCTATCTGTACCGCAGTCCAAGCGGCTGGCTGATGCCTTTTGCAGACAAATCTGCAAGGGGCTATTTTATTGTCCGGGATTGCTACGGCAGAAGCGGAAAACTGGTGCAGCAGACGAGAGTGACCTGCAAGGGAAAGAATCATCTCTTCAAGTTGTTTAAGAAATGGGGTGTGATCGAATGACGCTTTTTACAGAGGGACGCCTTCAGGCGTTTGAACGCATGATGCAGGATACCGGCAAATACCATCGACGGGAGGACAGCGAAGATCGTTCGCGCAAATGTCCGAAGAAAAAAACGGAAAAAAAGAAAAAGGATGGTGAGCACCATGCCGGTATTCAGGGTTGAGAAAAACAGCAATTACACAACGATGTGCAATTACCACCTGCGGGATCAGGGTCTCAGCCTGAAAGGAAAAGGACTTCTCTCTATGCTGCTTAGTTTACCGGACACATGGAACTATTCGGTACGGGGATTATCTTCGATTACACCGGATGGCGTAGATGGGGTGCTTACAGCTCTGAAAGAACTGGAACGTCTTGGATATCTGGAAAGGAACCAGCAGCGTGAGAGTAACGGTCGGATGGGCAGAGCGGAGTATGTGATCTATGAGATGCCAAGGAAAAAGCCGTGTTCGGAATCACCGTGTACGGAAAAGCCGTATACGGTAAATCCGGATACGGACACACCGGTTACGGAAAATCCCGCGCAATTAAGTACTAATAGAACAAGTACTGAAACAATCAATAAAAGAGAGAAGAAGGAAATCCAGCACCGGTATGGCTCATACGAAAATGTCCTTCTCTCTGACACGGAATACGGCAAGCTCCGGCAGGAGTTCCCAGGAGATTATCAGATGCGGGTGGAACGGCTCTCTGAGTATATGGCTTCCACCGGCAGGAGCTACAAAAATCACCTTGCCACAATCCGGAGCTGGGCAAAGAGAGAAAAGCCGAAGTATAACCCGGCAGACTACACATTTGAGGAAGGAGACAGCCTATGAGCGACATGGTGCCTGAAGTATTGAATGCGGCGTTGGATTCGCTCTTTACGCCGAAAGAACCCGGAGAGCAGGAATACCAGGGCGTGGACGGACTGTTGTATTGCAGAAACTGCCATACGCCGGTGCAGTGCAGGGTAAAGCTCTGGGGCAGAGACAAGATTGTTCCCTGCCTTTGCAGATGCCAGCAGGAAGCGATGGCGGAAAAGAAACGCCAGGATGAACTGGTGGAGCGGCAGCGTAAAATCAGGCAGCTGAAAGCAACGGGGATTCAGGAAAAGCATCTTCTGGAATGGAATTTTGGCGTTGCAGAAGACAACAAGGACATCCAGATGGCAAAACGCTATGTGGAGCAGTGGAAAAAGGTCAAGGCTGAAAACCTTGGCCTTTTGTTATGGGGAGATGTCGGCACCGGAAAGTCCTTTGTGGCGGCATGTATAGCAAATGCGCTGCTGGATCAGGGCATTCCGGTTTTGATGACGAACTTCTCCAAAATCCTGAACCAGATGGGTGCCATGTATTCGGAAGAACGATACCGGTATATCGCTTCGTTTTCCAACTATTCTTTGCTGATTCTGGATGATCTGGGAATTGAGCGCAGCACCGAATATGCGCTGGAGCAGGTCTACGCTGTCATTGATGAGCGGTATAAGTCCGGGCTTCCGGTCATTATCACAACCAATCTGAAAATTGCAGAAATCCGCAATCCGCAGGATGTGGCATACGCCCGGATTTACAGCAGGATTCTGGAAATGTGTACGCCGGTGCGAATCAGCGGAGAGGACCGCAGAAAGAGCATTGGAAAAGAAAAACAGCAGGTCGTTAAGGAGGTACTTGATCTATGAAGTGCAAGGCAAAAAAGGCGTTTTTCGCAGGTAAGAATGACATCTATCACCGCTGGAAGGAGGTTAAGAAGCTGAATGGCAAAAGCAAAAACCAGTATTACAACAGAAAACCGCAGTGGCTCAGCTGCCGACGCTGCGGCTAAGGAGAAGAGGACGGAGATGCCGCTTTCTGACCTGCATCCTTTTGAAGGGCATCCCTTTAAGGTGCTGGATGACGAGCTGATGGAACAGACCGTAGAGAGCATCAAGCAGATCGGTGTGGTATCACCACTGATTGTCCGACCTGACCCGGAAGGCGGATTTGAAATTCTTTCAGGACACCGCAGACTTCATGCGGCGCAGCTGGCAGGTTTGGAGACTGTGCCGGTCATCGTTAAGGAAATGGACGATGATGCAGCAATCATCTTTATGGTGGACAGCAACTTGCAGCGGGAGAATATTCTTCCCAGCGAGAGCGTTTTCCTACAAGATGAAGTTGGAGGCGATGAAGCATCAGGGGGAACGCGGAGATTTAACTTCGGCCCAAGTTGGGCCGAAGTCGTGGGCAGCTCAGGTTGTAGCTGAAGAAGCTGGTGACAGTAAATCCCAAGTAAAGCGATATATCCGCCTTACAAACCTGATTCCTGAAATTCTGGATATGGTGGATTAGAAGAAAATCGCCTTCAATCCGGCGGTAGAGCTGTCTTATCTGAAACCGTCTGAACAGAAAGAATTTCTGGAGGCAATGGACTATGCACAGGCATCTCCATCCCTGTCGCAGGCGCAGCGGCTGAAAAAACTCTCGCAGGAGGGCGGCTGCACATTGGATGCCATGTGTGAAGTGATGAATGAAATCAAAAAGGATGAGCTTGACCATGTGACGATTAAAAATGAGGTTCTTCGGAAGTATTTCCCGAAATCCTATACGCCGAAGCAGATGCAGGACACGATTATCCGGCTGCTGGAAAAGTGGCAGCGAAGTAAACAACGAGATATGGAACGATGAGAAGGAGATTTTTATGATGATGAACTTTAAGAAGAATCAGAACAACGCAGTGTGCAGCATGGACTGTAAGGACTGCCCGAACGGTGCATCGCAGCCGAATCCGATGGATGATCCCAAGTTTGAGAAGTCCATTGCGATGCTTCATAACTGGGTGATGCTGGAGGCAATCCGTGAAGATCACCCGAAGGAGCGTATTGTGATGGTGATCCTGCCGGGGACTGGCGGCGAACTTCTGACCGAGGCTGGCAGTCGAGACATCTTTGAGGATGTTTACGATGAGATGGAGGCTGATCTGGTGGCAGATGGGGAACTGCTTCTCCATTATGATAAGAGCGATGTGATCGAGACTGACAGAACCCGCTATCTGCTGGGAGCTGCGGAAGTTTCGGAAATCGACCAGAACGGCAACGAATGCAGCATCAATCTGTTTACGCTGGAACGCACCATCGACTATGTGAACGAGAACCTGACGGTGGTTTCCATTGGCGGCGAGTTGGTTCCGGCACTGCGCCTGATCTAAGGAGGTGCCTATGAAGAAATTTGATGTGGAGATTACGGAGACTCTCCAGAGAAGGTTTCCGTGGAAGCTGCCTCACAGGAAGATGCGGAACGCATGGTGACGCAGGCGTGGAACAATCAGGACTATGTTCTGGATTCCGGCGATTTCACCGGTGTGGACTTCAAGACCGTGGGAGAACATGAACTGGCAGAGACCAGGACAATGAATGTGCTGCTGGTACAGCCCAATGCCTATCCGAAGAAAATCAGTGTTGGCACGGAGCTGGAAGATTTGCAGGCCATGGTCGGCGGCGATATTGAAGTCACCTATCCATTTGAGGATGAAGTGGCCATTATTCTGAATGAATCCGGCAAAATCAATGGTCTGCCGCTGAACCGTGCGATTTACACCGAAGACGGGGATATGCAGGACATTTATGCCGGTGATTTTCTGGTGGTAGGGCTGACAGAGGATGACTTTGGTTCTCTGACTTCGGAGCAGATGCAGAAATTTGAGGAACAGTTCCATCAGCCCCAGATGTTCGTTCGTATGGGTCGCAGCATCATGGCGATTCCGGTTCCGGATGACATGGTGAAGAAGATGGAGGAAAAGGCTGCAAAGCCCCAAGAAAAGAGCAAACCGGCACCGGACCGGGACAGTTTGTAAGGAAGGAGGCGGAGATTCATGCAGGAAGAAGTTGAAAATCGTACAGTCAATCTGGCAATCAGCACCACGAAATTGACCTTTCGCACCATCGTGAATGGCTATAATGCGTGGAAACGGCACCATCAGGCAAAGGTGGCTCAGAAAACAGCGCAGCTGCCGGTTGGAAAGCAGAGCATCAAAGAACTGATCGGTCAGAATCAGGGAGTCAGCAGTATCCCCATTGAGAAAACGGATTTGAAAGGCTTTGAACAGGTGGCACGGAAATATGGTGTGGATTATGCCATTACGAAAGACCAAAATGTAATGCCACCCAAGTACACGGTGTTCTTTAAGGCGAAGGATGCGGATGCACTGACTTCCGCTTTTGAGGAATTCACCAACCGAAAGCTGAAAACAAAGGAAAAACCGAGTGCTCTGGAGCAGCTTAACAAGCTCAAAGAGCTGGTTGCTGCAATTCTTCCGGATAAGGTTCGCCACAAAAGTCAGGAGCGTGATCTATGAGTAATAAGACAAAGAAGCAGCTGCTCCTGAACCTACCGTACTTCATTGCCGGTCTTGTATGTACCAATCTGGGAGAAGCGTGGAGAATTGCCGAGGGCGCAGACATGTCTGAAAAGCTCCTCGGCTTTCTTTCTGCCCTGGGTGCAGCCTTTTCCAATCCGATGCCAAGTCTGCATCCGATGGATTTGCTGATTGGTGTGCTGCGGAGCGGGTTTGCGGTTTGCTGTGTACCTGAAAGGCAAAAATGCCAAGAAATATCGCCATGGCATGGAGTATGGCTCTGCTCGTTGGGGTACGCAGAAAGACATCGAACCGTTTGAAGATCCAGTGTTTGCAAACAATGTGATTCTGACCCGGACGGAGCGGCTGATGATGGGCAATCGCCCGAAGAATCCGGCAAATGCCAGAAACAAAAATGTGCTTGTGGTCGGCGGTTCCGGCAGCGGCAAGACCCGGTTTTGGCTTAAACCCAACCTTTTACAATGTCACAGTTCCTACGTGGTCACTGACCCGAAAGGCGATATCGTAATCGACTGCGGCCAAGCCCTTTTGAAGAACGGATACAGTATCCGGATTTTCAATACTATCAATTTCAGAAAGTCGATGCATTATAATCCCTTCGCGTATATTCACAGCGAAAAGGATATTTTGAAGCTGACCACAACCCTCATTGCCAACACCAAAGGGGACGGCAAGGCCGGTGACGAATTCTGGACGAAGGCAGAGACCTTGCTGTATTGTGCTTTGATTGGTTATATCCACTATGAGGCACCGCTGGAAGAGCAGAACTTTGCAACGCTGATTGAATTCCTGAATGCGATGGAAGTACGCGAGGATGATGAAACCTTTCAGAATCCAGTGGATCAGATGTTTGAAGCTCTGAAAAAGAAAAAACCGAACCACTTTGCTGTCCGCCAATATGCCAAGTTCAAGCTGGCGGCGGGCAAGACCTTAAAGTCGATTCTGGTGAGCTGCGGCGCACGTCTTGCTCCCTTCGATATTGAGGAAGTCCGTGATATCACTATGTACGATGAGCTGTCGCTGGATACGGTGGGAGATAAGAAAACGGCTCTGTTCCTCATTATGAGCGATACAGACCCGACTTTTAATTTCCTGATTTCCATGATTTACACACAGCTGTTTAACCTGCTGTGCGAAGAAAGCGGATGATGTTTACGGCGGCAGACTGCCGGTGCGTGCGCTGCCTGATTGATGAGTGTGCGAACATTGGTCAGATTCCGAATCTGGAAAAGCTGGTAGCCACCATCCGATCAAGAGAAATCTCGGCGTGTCTGGTGCTTCAGGCACAGAGCCAGTTGAAGGCAATCTACAAGGACAATGCCGATACCATCATCGGCAATATGGATTCCCGTATTTTTCTTGGCGGTTCGGAGCCGACTACGCTGAAAGAGCTGAATCAGGCACTGGGGAAAGAAACGATTGATCTGTACAACACTTCCGATACCAGAGGTAATAGCCCATCCTACGGCACCAATTACCAAAAAGTTGGGCATGACCTGGCCTCGGTGGATGAACTGGCTGTGTTGGATGGCGGTAAGTGCATTTTGCAGCTGCGCGGTGTGAGACCGTTCAAGTCAGATAAATATGATCTGACCCAGCATCCGAACTACAAGCTCACTGCCGGTGCTGATAAGAAAAACACGTTCAGCATCGAGGCGTTTCTTGACCATCGGCTGAAACTCAAGCCCGGTGATAAGTACGAAGTGGTTGATGCAGATCATGCCAAGTAAGTTCGTTCCGGTGACGAAGATGTCATAGGTGTGCTGTTGGCAACAGAATAAGAAGGGGCGGCGAGCTGCCGCCTCTTTACATAGCCAGGTTTCTGATTGGGATTGGAAATCTGGCTATATGTTTGCCCATTTGCAGGTGCACATGCAGATGGAAAATCACTATTCATAAGCCCATAAGGGCGCAACGTACAAGGAGGTACACATTTATGGCATTTTTCAACAGCGCAGTAACCGTTCTTCAGACCCTCGTTATCGCACTGGGTGCCGGCCTCGGCATCTGGGGAGCGATCAACCTGCTGGAAGGCTACGGCAACGACAACCGTGCGACACGTTCGTAAGTGAAAAGCTTACGCACAAAGTCGAAGGGCAATTGTAGCCCGAAACTTTGGAGAACTGATATTCCGATTGGTGAAATGAGGGGGTAACGTCCCGAAGCGCCACCCTAATACTCCGAATGGCGGGGAGCATGCAACGGCTCTCTCCAAAAGTTTATAGAGCTCGGTGAAGTCGGCAGAGAGCAACCGTAAGACTGGTTTTCAGACCAGACACGAAAGCTGTCCAGAGGTGGATGGTGTTGCCTATATGCCGGGGGTCGGATATCCATGGTGAGAATGTATGAAAATACTGACGAAATTCTGAATGTACGAGTCTAAACGTTGATGCTGTCGAAAGGCAGTACACCTCTCATGGTGGTATCTGTGGGCGAGTAAAATTGGTTGTTATGAAAGTCCATGCATCGTTACAGGCGGTGCGGTTATGCATGACCAGATACAGGCTTAGATGAAGAACCTAAAGATATCCAATGATAGGAATATCGGAACGTGGAAAGCTGGGAACACGGAGGCGGTTGCAAGCCAGTGATGTGGTGGATGGGAATACCTTCGCGAGAGGGCAATAACCATTCTTTATTCCAGTGAGAGTAGTGGCACAGTACCTGTGAAGCCGTGAATAAGTAAGCGGTGGAGGGATAGCCACAAGTCGAATTCAGCAAAGAAAATGAAAACACAACAAACACAGCTTCGAGTATGACAAAGAAAATCCAAACCGAAGGGAGAGGATGCCTGTGTTGACTTCGGGGCAGCAAGAAAGGAAAAGTAAACAGAGAAAAATCCGCAACTCAGAGTATTACGACATGGAAGGTACTCTTGACAGGCTGTATGCAGAAAGTAAGAAAGATAAAACCTTCAACCATCTGATGGAAATCATCGAGAGTGAAGAAAATATCAAGCTTGCATATAGAACGATAAAGAAGAATACAGGAAGTGATACTTCGGGAGTGGATAAAAGGACGATAGCCGACCTCGCAAAGTTAAGCGAGGAAGAATACGTCCGTCTCATACGGAAACAATTCAGTAATTATCATCCACGACCCGTAAGGCGAGTGGAGATACCAAAGCCCAATGGAAAGACCAGACCTCTGGGAATCCCAACTATCGTAGATCGGATCGTACAGCAATGTATTTTGCAGGTCATGGAACCGATATGTGAAGCAAAATTCAGTGAGAACTCCAACGGGTTCCGCTCGAACCGTTCCGCTGAGACTGCTATTGCGCAATGCATGAGGCTGATACAGGTACAGCATCTGTACCATGTGGTTGACCTCGATATTAAAGGCTTCTTTGATAATATCAGCCATACAAAGCTGATTCGTCAGATATGGGCATTGGGAATCCGGGACAAAAAGCTGTTATGCATTATAAAAGAGATGCTGAAAGCACCTGTTGTTCTGCCAGATGGGAAGAAAACATATCCCGCACGGGGTACCCCGCAAGGCGGTATTTTGTCGCCATTGCTTGCAAACATCGTATTGAATGAACTGGATTGGTGGATTGCCTCACAATGGGAGGAGATGCCAACAAAAACAAAATTCAAAACGAGGAGCAATGCGCAGGGAACAGAGATTAAGAGCCACGCTTACAGGGCTCTGCGCCGGAGCAGATTAAAAGAGATGCATGCAGTTCGGTACGCAGATGATTTTAAAATTTTCTGCGCAACACATGAGGATACTGTCAGAGCATACAAGGCAACAGAGTTATGGCTAAAGGACAGGCTGGGACTGGAAATCAGCCCTGACAAATCCAAAGTAGTAAATCTCAAAAGACAGAATTCTGATTTTCTCGGGTTCAAGCTGAAAGTTCGTAAAAAGGATAAGAAATATGTGGTTCGGTCTCATATGAGTGATAAAGCATACAAAAAGGCTCATGAAAAAGTCTCGGAAGAAGTAAAGAAACTGGCTCATTCGTCAGATGATAATGCTCAGTTCATGCAGCTTCAGAAATATAACTCTGTAGTTGCCGGACTTCATGAATACTATTGTATTTCTACAGAAGTATCCCATGACTTCAGCAGACTTGCCTTCAGTATCAACAAACAGCTCAGAAACAGACTGAAAGGAGACTTATAAAAAAAGGGACAGCTCAGAAATGGGTTCATTAAAGAAAAGTATGGAGCAAGCAGACAGATGAGGTTCCTTCATGGACGTCCGGTGGTTCCACTGGGATATGTCCAGTCAAAGAATGCCCAGCATAAAAGGAAATCCATCAATAAATATACGGTCAAAGGTCGGGAACAGATTCATAAGAATCTTGCAATCGACACAGCGACAATGTTATGGCTGATGAGAAATCCTGTAAAGGGCAGAACCATTGAATATGCGGATAACCGTATTTCTTTGTATGCGGCACAGTATGGTAAATGTGCAGTGACAGGAATTCCAATGGATTCCCACGATATTCACTGCCACCATAAAGTGCCGGTTAGCAATGGCGGTTCGGATGAATACGCAAATCTTATTCTTGTCAGCAAAGCGGTTCATATCCTTATCCATGCTTCTTCAGAACTTACGATTGAGAAGTACCTGAAATCCTTAAATCTTGACAATAAACAAATAGAAAAGCTTAACAAACTTCGTATTATGGCAGAAATGCCACCTATTATTCTTTGAATTTAATGCTGTAACGAAGTGTGTAAGTTGTGTTTAAAAGCCCTGGATGGCTGAATTCGATGGAGCGCCGTGTGCGGTGAAAGTCGCATGCACGGTGTGGAGCGGGGGAAAATCCGGAGATAACTTCAAAGGATTACCTATCGCTATCTGGTGCCAAGTCTCAGGGCATGAAGCAGTTCATGGCTAATTAAAGGGAACAAAAAGAAAGGAAAAGCCAATCCAGACGGTATCAGCGGCAGGCTACAAGAATAAATTGTGATTTCACAAGATTGGTGCTATAATAAGAGAAAAGTGCCTGCCGGGCAGCCGCTCCGGTGGTATGGATAGAAAGGCAGGAAAACAATATGCACATCAGCTATAAACCACTCTGGCACACACTGTTAGAGCGTGATATGAGAAAAGAGGATTTAAGGCTTGCTGCTGGTATGACAACAAATATGATTGCCAACATGAGCAAAGAGGGAAAGCACATCAGCATGGATACATTAGCCCGTATCTGCGAAACGCTGAATTGTGAGATTACCGATGTGATTGAGTTAGTACCAGACGAGCCTGCTTCCACAGGAGGTAAGGAACATGAGCGAATTGAAACCAAGAATAAAAGAAAACGGAATTGATTATATCCTTGTTGGAGATTACTACATCCCGGACTTGAAGTTGCCGGAGGAACACCGCCCCATCGGAAAGTACGGACGGATGCACCAGGAATATTTAAGAGAAGTCTGCCCAGCCAGATTACACACATTGACCCTGACCGGGGAATTGTGGACATATCTTGCAGACCTGAACGAACAGGCACAGAAACGGTTAGACACCATCATGGAGCAGATGAAAGCTGCCGAGGGCGTGACCGAGGAATTGAAGCGTACCCGTCAAATGGAATGGGTGCAGCGTTGCAATAACATTCACAACCGGGCAGAAGAAATTGTTTTACATGAGATGATTTATTCATAACGGTATGGTAGAATGATTATTACAAATTAGAAGTTGTAAAGGAGACTTTGTATGGGTAGAAAAGAAATAACAACAAAAGAAGATTTAATGAAAGTAATAGAATTATTCGAAAATACTGGAATTACATACTGGTTGGATGGCGGATGGGGTGTAGATATTTTAGCTGGTAAACAAACAAGAATTCATAGAGATATAGATATAAATTTTGATGCTCAACATACGGAAAAATTGTTAAATGTGCTTTTGAATCTGGGCTATAAAATTGATACAGACTGGAAACCGGTTAGAATAGAGTTATATAGTGATGAACTTGGTTACTTAGACATTCACCCGTTCGTTTTAAATGAGGACGGAACTTCAAAACAAGCTGATTTAGAGGGTGGCTGGTATGAGTTTGAAAAAGATTACTTTGGTAGTGCTTTTTTTGAAGGAAAAACAATTCCTTGTATATCCTTAAAAGGCCAAAGAGTTTTCCACTCAGGTTATGAATTAAGAGATAAAGATAAGCATGATATTTCAATTCTTGAAAGTTTATCAAAATAACATTGCTGTAATTTCTAAGATAAATTCCACTTTATCGCTTTGAAATTTTAACTGAATAAGTATAGCACCAACCGCTGCTACATGGAAGCAAACACAACCATGCAACAGCGGTTTTTCTTTACCGTTTTTTCCTTTGACTGATAGGAGTTCCTGTTTTCTTTGATTTTTGTAGAATCCGAATGAGCCAGCGAAATTCTTCGTCTGACAGATTTTTATAGTTGATGCCGAGCTGCTTGCAGTAAAGGACAACCAGCTTTTCATCCCGACTGCCCTTGAAATTTTCAACCGCTTCCAAATTTTCTTTCAATTCATCGGCAACGGTGGTCTGGGGCGCACTCTCGCTGTCCTTTTTGTGGGCTTCCCGAATATCCCGGATAATGAGATTGAGGTCATCAAGAACCATGTGGCTGAAATATTCATCATCGCTGATATGGGCGGCTTGCAGCACTTTCAAATGCGGGTCGTCTTCGCCGGGGCGATACCGTTCAATGATTTCATGCCGGACAGTATCGACAAGGGCGTTGAGGTTTTGAATCTGCATGGTGGCAATCCCATCTACATAAATCTCAATGTCCGCAAGAAACTTGATAAAGTCCTTATGAGTGGCAAGCTCACAGAGCAGACGGTTGTTAATCCGACCGCCTTTCAGAAGTGCCACCATCTCATCATTCAAATGCAGCTCTGTTAGTGGCGTGTTGATCTGCTCCCGGTTCTCTGTCCGGCACAGCAGATAATCAACGGAAACCCCATAGAAGTCTGCCAGCGTGATAAGGTTGCCATGATTGATTTCCTTATAATCCTCTTTTTCATAACTGCCAAGAGCTGATTTGGAAATGCCCGTCAGCTCTGATAATTCTTCCAGATTTAAGCCTTTGTCCTTGCGGAGTTCCCAAAGGCGTTCCTGTATGCTTGTCGCTCCTTTCATGGGCGCACGCTCCTTTCCGGCGGTTTCATTACTGCCGCTTAACTGGATTATATCATACTTTCCGCAATCGTGGAAATTTCTGATTTTTACCCTTAATTCCTACTTTGTGGACATACGGCACAGGGCACAAAAATGTTCTATGATACAGGTAGTTCATCGATGGATTATTCCAATCGAATGACCAGCCTGTGTGGATATGCTTCCCCGGCGATGTAGCGCCATGACTTTGGCAGGGATATGGAGGAACCCTGACCGAAACGAGCGTACCAAAGGGAGCGATACGCCGCTGTGAGATTCAGGGGAGGAACGACACCGGGGAGAACTGGCGAACTGATACCGAAATGATACCGAAACACGACAATCTGATAGGGGGATAGTCTACCCTATCGCTGATACTTCGGGAGATTTTAGGCGGCTCTATGGCTGTAATTTTGCCGAAAATCGCCCCGAAACCATACACTAAAACGGGAGGAAGTGCAATATGCCGAGAATGAGCAAAAAGAGGAAGCATGAGCTTTCCTTTTACCTTAATGACCGGGGGCGTGTCACTTACAACGAATTATGCCGGAAATGCCAGCATGGGTGCAAGCAGAGCTTCCGGGCGGTTGTGGTTGACTGCCCCCGTTATTTATCCAAACGAGCAAAGAAAAAGGAGGAACACACCGAATGAATTTTGAATTTATGACGATAGACACACCATTGCCGCCCTGTATGCCCTTTCCCAGAGCGTTGACAGGATTTCCAGTCAGCAGCACCGCAAAGGTCATGTACTGCCGGATGCTGGACGCTATACTATCCAAAGGGCAGGAGGACGAGAACGGAATCCTGTTTGTCTGCTTCCCTGTCACAGCCATTGCCGCAGTCCTGTCCCGCAGTCCCATGACGGTCAAGCGTTCTCTGAATGAACTGGAAACCGCCGGACTTATCATGCGGGTGCGTCAGGGCGTGGGAGAACCGAATAGAATTTATGTGCTGATACCGGGAAAGGAGGACGCTGCCCTTGCCTGATACCTCAAAGCTGGAAAAACTCAACCGGGAACTGGAGAAAAGCGAAAAGAAACTGCGGAAAGCCATCAATGATGAAAAGGCATTGCAGCACCAGTTGAAGCAGCTTACCCGAAAGGAACGGACGCACCGGCTCTGCACTCGTGGCGGTATGCTGGAAAGTTTTCTGCAAGAGCCGGAACTCCTGACAGATGATGATGTCATGCTGTTGTTGAAACTCATTTTTCACAGGCAGGACACGCAGGAACTATTGAAAAAGCTGCTGGAACGGGAGAAGCCGGAAACCCCTTAGTTTACTAAGGGCGCAATTATACACCACCCAGAGGTTGGTGCATTGCGTTCTCCGAAGGCTCCTCGCCGGAGGGCTGTGATTTTCCGCAGTCATGGTCTGCTCCAAATCATACAGGGGACGCTACGCTTCCCTGCGCTGGCTACCACCAGCTACCCTTTTGTGGACTTGCCATCTGGGGACACCTTGCGTTGCAAGCTGTTCCCAGCCGACAAGTTTGAAGTTATAAGTGGATTTTTGCGAAGCTGTATGATACTATTATTTTATAACGCTTTGAAAATTCGTGGATTACTTAACAAATTAGAAGGAGGTATTTTATATGTTTAAAAAAGCTTTTTGGGTTCCTTATGAGGATAGTGCCAATTACCCAACTCTTGCAAAACTATGGAAGCAATTTCAAAGTATTGTGAAGAAAATGGTAAGTCTTATACATTTATTAACGATGACGAAGTGGAGATAAATGGAAAAAGATATGAAATATATAGGGGCTACGAAAATGGTAGTAGGGGAAATTACGGCATAAAATGTAAAGAAAAATAAATCCAGTTTGTTATTCTACACACATCGGGTCAACTTGTCCCGAACTTTCATTAACTAAATACCCGCCGTTTACACAGCGGCACACCGAGCAGGAAATCTGAAAAAGGTCTCCTGCTTTTTTTCTGCCCAAAATGAGGTGGTAAAACGCCCACCCATCCACCAATTACCGAAAGGAGGGACACGAAATGCCCTGTCCGCACAACGAAATCACGATTGTTCAGCGCAGCCAGCGGCAGTCTGCGGTTGCCGCCGCTGCTTACCAGAGTGGCGAAAAGCTGTTCTGTGAATACGACCAGCAAGTGAAGCACTACCCAGAAAAGCGTGGTATCGTCCACAATGAAATCCTGCTCCCGGCAAATGCCCCACAGGAATATGCAGACCGCAATACCTTATGGAACGCCGCCGAAGCGGTGGAGAAGCAATGGAACTCTCAGCTTGCAAGGCGGTGGGTGCTTACCATCCCCAGAGAAATACCGCCCGACCAGTACGCTGTCCTTGTCCGGGAGTTTTGCCAGAAGCAGTTTGTTTCCAAAGGCATGATTGCTGATTTTGCTATCCATGACCCCATCCGCCGGGACATAATCCCCACGCCCATGTCCCGCTGACCATGCGGGCAATGGACGAACATGGGAAATGGCTTCCCAAAAGCCGCAAGGTTTATGACCTTGATGAGAACGGGGAACGGATAAAACTGCCATCCGGCAGGTTGAAAAGCCACAAGGAAGATACGGTGGACTGGAACAACCAGAAGTATTGTGAAATCTGGCGGCATGAATGGGAGGTCATCCAGAACCGCTATCTGGAAGCCAATGACCGCCCGGAGCGTGTGGACTTGCGTTCCTATGCCAGACAGGGGCTTGATATAGTCCCTACTGTCCATGAGGGAGCTGCTGTCCGGCAGATGGAAAAGCGAGGTATCCAGACGAATATCGGCAACCTGAACCGGGAAATCAGAGCTGCCAACAATCTGATGAAGTCCATCCGGCAGCTTATCCAAAACCTCAAAGGCTGGATTACCGAGCTGGGCGAAAAACGGAAAGAGCTGCTTGCACAAAAGGCGGCGGAGGAAGCAACACTTCTTCCCAATCTGCTGATGAAGTATATGGAGATACGAAAGGAAGAACGGAAGGACTGGACAAGGGCTGGACAGAACCGGGGGACTTCACAGGACTTAAAGGCAGTCAGCGAAGCCCTATCCTATCTCCGGCAAAAGGGGCTTTCCACTGTGGAGGACTTAGAAGCATTTCTGGAATCTTCCGGGAAATCAGCCGCAGATTACCGCAATCAGATGAAGCCAAAGGAAGCCCGCAGCAAAGTGATTGACGGGATTCTTGCCAGCCGGACAGACTGCAAGGAATGTAAGCCTGTCTATGAGAAGTACCAGAAGATATTTTTTAAGAAAACAAAGGAGAAATTCAAACAGGAACACCCAGAGGTTGCCCGGTATGCGAAAGCCGCCGCCTATCTTGCCAAGCACCCGGACGATAAGGACAGTACCCAAAAGGAGCTGCAAGAGGAGCAGGAAATGCTTCTTAGCGAAATCGCAGAGCTGAAAGTACCGCTGACCGAGGTACAGGAGGATTTGAAGAAGCTGCGGGACATCCGCTACTGGGTACGGAAAGCCACACCCGGCACAGAGGAAAGTAAAGAGCCGCCCAAGAAACAGCCTATCAAAGAAATCTTGCAGGATAAGACTGACGAGAAAAAAGCACAAAGAACCGCCCCGGCACAGGCGAAACACAGACAACAGGATATGGAACTTTAACAGGCACTTGCCATTTTCAATCAGAGAATGTCAGGTGTTTTTTTCTTTTTTCAAGGAGGGATAGATTTGAATGTATTTGAAGCTGTGAAGCAGTCCGTCACAACCAGACAGGCTGCGGAGCATTATGGAATCCATGTAGGGCGGAACGGGATGGCTTGCTGCCCGTTCCATCATGATAAAACCCCAAGCATGAAGCTGGATCGGCGTTACCACTGCTTCGGCTGCGGTGCGGATGGGGATGTGATTGATTTTGCCGCCGCCCTGTATAGGCTGGGAAAGACGCCGCCGTACAACTGGCACAGGACTTCGGGCTTTCCTATGAGGACTGGAAACCGCCGGGAAAAGCAAAAAAGCCCAAGCCCCGGCAGAAATCCCCGGAGGAACAGTTTCAGGAAGCAAAAAACCGCTGCTTCCGTATTCTTGCCGATTATCTCCACCTACTCCGAGTGTGGAGAAAGGAATATGCCCCGCACTCCCCGGAGGAAGTCTTTCATCCCCGGTTTGTGGAAGCCTTACAGAAGCAAGACCATGTGGAATATCTGCTGGATGTGCTGCTGTTCGGGGAAACAGAGGAAAAAGCGGCTTTGATTACGGAATACGGAAAGGATGTGATACAGCTTGAACAGCGAATGGCAGAGCTTGCAGCCGCAGACGCAGCAAGAACTAAAAAACACCATGAACGCCATGCAGCCGCCCCAGAGCATTGAGGAAATCAAGGCGGGGCTGGAAACCACCGAGAAAGGCGGTGTCCGTCAGAGCATACGGAACTGCCTGACCGTATTCCAGCGTGACCCGCTGCTTTCCGGGGCTATCGCATACAACATCCTGACCGACCGCAAGGACATCATAAAGCCCATCGGCTTCCACAGGGACAGCACCGCCTTAAACGATACGGACATGAAATATCTGCTTCTCTATCTGGAAGAAACCTACGGGCTTACCAATGAGAAAAAGATTGATAACGCCATCGGGATTGTGGCAAATGAAAACAAGTACCATCCCATCCGGGACTATCTCAATACCCTTGTGTGGGACGGGACAGAGCGAATCCGTTTCTGCCTGCGGCACTTGGGGGCTGACGCAGACGATTACACCTATGAAGCATTGAAGCTGTTCCTGCTGGGTGCAATCTCACGAGCCTTTCAGCCGGGGTGCAAGTTTGAAATCATGCTCTGCCTGGTAGGCGGTCAGGGCTGGCAAGTCCACCTTCTTCCGTCTGCTGGCAGTCCGGGACGAGTGGTTCTCCGATGATTTGCGGAAGCTGGACGATGACAATGTGTACCGTAAGCTGCAAGGTCACTGGATTATCGAAATGTCGGAAATGATGGCAACCGCCAACGCCAAGAGCATTGAGGAAATCAAGTCGTTTTTAAGCCGGCAGAAAGAGGTTTACAAGATACCCTATGAAACCCACCCGGCAGACCGCCCCCGTCAGTGCGTGTTTGGCGGCACTTCCAATGCCCTTGACTTCCTGCCCCTTGACCGTTCAGGCAACCGCCGTTTTATCCCGGTCATGGTGTACCCGGAGCAGGCGGAGGTTCACATTTTGAGGACGAAGCCGCTTCCAGAGCCTATATCGAGCAGATGTGGGCAGAAGCTATGGAGATTTACCGAAGCGGCAGGTTCAAGCTGGCTTTCAGCCCCACCATGCAGCGGTATCTCAAAGAACACCAGCGGGATTTTATGCCGGAGGACACCAAAGCCGGAATGATACAGGCGTATCTTGATAAGTACACCGGGAGCATGGTCTGTTCCAAGCAGCTTTACAAGGAAGCCTTGAACCACACCTTTGACGAGCCGAAGCAATGGGAAATCCGGGAAATCAACGAGATTATGAACCAGTGCATTACCGGCTGGCGGTACTTCCCGAACCCAAGAATGTTTTCCGAATATGGCAGACAAAAGGGCTGGGAGCGTGAAAACCCCTTATTTCCGGGCTTTTCTCCCTTATAACAACCAAAACAACAGAAAAATAAAAGAAAAGTATAAATAGTAACCATCGCCAGATTGAGATTGTTTGCAAGGTCTTTTGAAGCCCGTTGCCGGACTTCGTTGCCGACACCCTCTGTCTGGCTATTTTCATGTATGGAGGATAACTGCCTATGGCAAAAAACAAAACAGAGATTCATGTGACCACTGTATTTGACGGGGAACTGGACGCAACCGATGTGTTCGTCAGCCTGATTTCCCAGAAATACGGTAAAATAAATACAAAAGAATATCTTGCTAAAAAGAAAGATATAGGCTATAATGAAGATGAGGTTCAAAAGAGCCAGATACCGTCTGGATTGTGTGGGTAAATGGCTATGATGAACGAAATGGAATACAGAACAATCGGTTCGGCACTTGCCGGGGGCTATCGTGCGGCGGTCTATTGCAGGCTGTCAAAGGACGATGACCTGCAAGGCGAAAGTGCCAGTATCGCCAACCAGCGGGATATGCTGGAAAAATACTGCGAAAAGCAGGGATGGGAGGTTGTGGCAGTCTATCAGGACGATGGCTTCACAGGTCTTAATATGGAGCGTCCTGATTTACAGAGGATGTTGAGAGCTATTGAGCGCAGGCAAATCAACCTTGTCATCACGAAAGACCTCAGCCGACTGGGGCGGAACTATCTGCAAACCGGGCATTTGATTGAGGACTTTTTTCCAAGAAACGGTGTCCGCTATATTGCCATGAATGACGGTATCGACACCCTGCGGGATAACAACGACATCGCCCCGTTCAAGAATATCCTGAATGAGATGTACAGCAAGGATATTTCCAAGAAAGTCCATTCCTCTTATCTTCTGAAAGCGCAGAAAGGACAGTTTACCGGGTGTCTTGCCCCGTTTGGGTATCGGAAAGACCCGGAGGACAAAAACCATCTGCTCATTGACGAGGAAACCGCCCCGATTGTGCGGCTGATTTTCGGATATGCCCTGAACGGTCATGGTCCGAACTATATCCGCAGACGGCTGGAGGAAGAAAAACCCCTGCCCCACATGGTGGAACTGGGAACGGGGCTTCGCAACACCCGAACCAAATGGGAAAAGAAAGACCCGGAAAACGGGCGGTATATGTGGGACTTCTCCGTTATCAAAGACCTTTTGATGAATCCCGTCTACACCGGTGCGATTGCTTCCCAGAAAAAAGACTACCGTTTCAAAATCGGCACAATTGGGGAAAAGAAGCCGGAGGACTGGATTGTGGTGGAGGGACAGCATGAACCGCTGATTGACCGCATGAGCTTTGACATTGTGCAGAACAAGCTGAAATCCCGCCAGCGTCCGGGGCAGACCGATGAAATCAGCCTGTTTGCCGGATTGTTAAAATGCGGCGAGTGTGGAAGTCGCTGACGGTACGCTACACAAACGCAAAACATCCCCAGCGGATTTATTCCTGCAAGACCTACAACGCCTTTGGAAAGAACCACTGCACCCAGCACCGGATTGACTATGACACCCTTTACAGCCATGTGCTGCGGAAAATCCGGGAATGTGCCAGAGCTGCCCTGATGGACGGGGAAGCGGTTGCCGACCGCCTGACCAATACCTGTGAAGCAGAGCAGCGGGAACAGCGGGAAGCAATGGAACGCTCCCTTACAAGGGACGAGGAACGGATTGAGGTTCTGGACAAAATGGTCATGCGGCTTTATGAGGATATGATTGCAGGGCGTATCAGTGAGCAGAATTTCAACACCATGCTGGAAAAGACACAGACCGAGCAGACGGAGCTTAAAGCAAAAGTGTCCGAGGGCAGAAAGCGGCTGTCTGATGAAGTCCAGCTTGCCAATGACGCAAAACAATGGGTGGAAGCCATTCAGGAATATGCCAACATCACAGAGCTGGACGCAGCCACCCTTAACCGCTTAATCAAAGAAATCGTCGTGCATGAACGCATTGACGAAGATAAAACAAGACACATTTCTATCGAAATTCATTTTAATCTCAAACCCATCCCGGAGGTGGAACAGGTCACTGCCTGACCTGTCCCGCCGGGACGGTTCTCTAAAAAACACCATATAGATTTTTTGTACGCCGCCGCCCGCCATCGAGCAGAGTTTTACACCTAATTGGGGATAAAACAGCTGATGGCCGGTGGCGGTGTAGCACTGATCGGCACGACTCTGGTGCCGCTGCTTTCCGGTCTGTTCGGTTAAGCAAAGGCTGTCGGAGCGAAGATTCCGACCGGGCGGCGAAAGCTGCCTGTTACATAGTCAGGTGCAGGCAATCTCCGCAGCTGGCTATTTTCTGCGCTCTCTGGCAGGTGCACATGTTGGAAGTATGGCGCAGAACCGCAGTTTAGAATCGCACCGGCTGATAGGCCGGACAAGTTACAGGAGGACAAATCTATGGCGTTTCTTACTACAACTGCATCGGCACTGTCTCTTTCTCACAGCTGTTTATGCTTCTGTCCCGGATGGCGAAGCTGTTCGGCGTGTTCGCGTAAGGAAGGAGGCGGCTCATGCAGAGTATCCTTGAACAGATCACAGATTGGCTCAAGAGCATGATCATCAGCGGTATCATGGGAAATCTTTCAGGGATGTTCGATTCGGTCAACCAGCAGGTTGGACAGATAGCAGGAGATGTGGGAACCACACCGGCGAACTTTTCACCTGCGGTTTTTTCTATGATCCGCAACATCTCGGAATCCGTGATCCTGCCCATTGCCGGAATGGTGCTGACATTCATCGCCTGTTATGAGCTGATCCAGATGCTCATCGAGCATAACAATCTGGCAAATTTCGAGACCTGGACATTTTTCAAATGGGTCTTTAAGACCTTTCTGGCAGTGACCCTGATCTCGAACACATTCAATATCACGATGGCTGTCTTTGATGTGGCGCAGCAAGTGATCTCCCGAAGCGGCGGTCTGATTTCCGGCAGTACGTCCGTCAGCGATGCGACCCTGACAGCGATGCAGGCCACACTGGAAGGCATGGACTTGGGACCGCTGCTGGGACTGTATTTGCAGACATTTGTGGTTCAGGTCACGATGCTGGCATTGTCGGCTATTATCTTTGTTATCGTGTATGGCCGAATGGTGGAAATATATCTCATGGTAAGCCTTGCGCCGATTCCGTTCGCAACCTTTGGAAACCATGAGCAGAGCCACACCGGTCAAAACTATCTACGCTCCCTGTTTGCACTGGGATTCCAGGGCTTTCTTATCATGATCTGTGTAGGCATCTATGCAGTTCTGATTCAGAACCTGTCCTTTTCGGATAACATCATCAGCAGCATTTGGGGCGTTATGGGCTATACGGTTTTGCTGGCATTTACCCTATTTAAGACGGGAAGCCTCGCGAAGTCCGTGTTTGCAGCGCACTAAGGAGAGGAGGAATGATTCATGGCATCTTATATTTCTGTGCCGCGAGACCTTTCAAAGGTCAAAACCAAGGTCTTTATGAACCTGACCAAACGGCAGATTCTCTGCTTCGGAGCCGGTGCGCTGATTGGCGTTCCGGTTTTCTTTTTGCTCAAATCCAGCGGAAATCTGAGCCTTGCTGCACTTGGCATGATGGCAGTGATGCTGCCGCTCTTCTTTCTTGCCATGTACGAGAAAGACGGTCAGCCGCTGGAAGTGGTGGCAAAGCATTTCTATGAGGCGAAGTTCAAGAGGCCGAAAACGCGGCCTTACAAAACGAAAAATTACTATGCACTGCTGGTTCAGCAGGCAGACGTGGAAATGGAGGTAAATCGCATTGTTCAAAATTCTCGAAAAGCTGACAGCGAAGAATAAAAAGCAGGATGACATCCGAATGCCGTCCCATCTGTCAGCCGCAGAGCAAAAACAGGTGCAGACGGTGATTGACCGTGCAAGGGGTGACCGCACGGTTCCGCACTCAGCTCAGGATAGCATTCCCTTTCAGCGGATGTTCCCGGATGGTATCTGCCGTGTGACGGACAACTACTACACCAAAACCATTCAGTTTCAGGACATCAATTACCAGCTGGCACAGCAGGAGGATCAGACGGCTATCTTCGAGGAATGGTGCAGCTTCCTGAACTTCTTTGATTCCAGCATCCGCTTTGAGCTTTCTTTTATGAATATGGCTACGGATGCCTCGAATTTTGAGAAGATGGTGCGCATCCCGTACCAGAAGGATCATTTCAATCCGGTGCGCACGGAGTACAGCACCATGCTGCGCCGCCAGCTTGCCCAGGGCAACAACGGCCTGACCAAGACGAAGTACCTGACGTTTGGCATTGAGGCGGAATCCATGAAACAGGCAAAGCCGAGGCTCATTCACATCGAGATCGACCTGATGAACAACTTCAAACGCTTGGGTGTCCGGGCAAAATTGCTGAACGGCAAGGAACGGCTTCATCTGATGCACGATATGTTCCACATGGGTGACCATGACCGATTCAATTTCGATTGGAAGTGGTTGCCGGAGAGCGGGCTGTCGGTAAAGGACTTTATTGCACCGACCGGTTTTGCCTTTCCGAAGAACCGTATTTTTCAGATGGGCGGGATGTATGGCTCCATGTCCTATCTCCAGATCACGGCTTCCGACCTGTCGGATCAGCTGCTGAAGGATTTTCTGGATATGGAATCCAGCCAGATCGTGACTATGCACATTCAGTCGGTAGACCAGAATAAAGCAATCAAATCCATCAAGCACACCATTACGGAGCTGGATCGTTCCAAGATTGAGGAACAGAAGAAAGCTGTCCGTTCCGGATACGATATGGACATCATTCCGTCAGATTTGGCAACTTACGGCAAGGACGCAAAGGCACTGCTGAAGGAATTGCAGAGCCAGAATGAGCGTATGTTCCTGCTGACCTTTCTGGTGATGAACACCGGCGAGACGGAGCAGGAGCTGGAAACCAATGTGTTTCAAGCTTCCAGTATCGCGCAGAAGTACAACTGCAACCTGCGCCGTCTGGACTTTCAGCAGGAGCAGGGGCTGATGAGCTGTCTGCCGCTGGCACAGAACCTGATTGAGATTCAGCGCAGCATGACTACCAGTAGCACGGCAATTTTCGTTCCGTTTACCACCCAGGAACTGTTTCAGACCGGGAAAGAGGCTCTGTACTATGGGCTGAATGCTTTGTCCAACAACCTGATTATGGTTGACCGGAAAAAGCTCAAAAACCCCAACGGGCTGATTCTGGGTACTCCCGGTTCCGGTAAATCCTTCTCTGCCAAGAGAGAAATCGCCAATGCGTTCCTGGTGACGGATGACGATGTAATTGTGTGCGATCCTGAAGCCGAGTACACGGCACTGGTGAAGAAATTTGAGGGGCAGGTCATTAAGATCAGCCCTTCCAGCACGCAGTATATCAACCCGATGGACATCAACGCGAATTATTCGGAAGAGGATAATCCGATTGCCCTGAAAGCAGATTTCATACTGTCCCTGTGTGAGCTGATCGTGGGCGGAAAAGAAGGCTTGCAGCCGGTAGAAAAGACGGTCATCGACCGATGTGTTCATCAGATTTACCAGACCTATTTTGAGAATCCGGTGCCGGAGAACATGCCGGTGTTGCAGGACTTGTACGAGGCACTGCTCCGGCAGGATGAAAAGGAAGCACACCATGTGGCAACGGCACTGGAAATCTATGTGACCGGTTCGCTGAACCTGTTTAACCACCGCACCAACGTAGATATCAATAACCGGCTGGTCTGCTATGACATCAAGGAGCTGGGCAAGCAGCTGAAAAAGATCGGGATGCTGGTGGTGCAGGATCAGGTCTGGGGGCGTGTGACCGCCAACCGCAATGCCGGTAAAGCCACCCGCTACTATATGGACGAGTTCCATCTGCTTTTGAAAGAAGAGCAGACAGCGGCTTACAGCGTGGAAATCTGGAAGCGATTCCGTAAATGGGGCGGTATTCCAACCGGCATCACCCAGAACGTGAAAGATCTGCTTTCTTCCCGCGAAGTGACAAACATTTTTGAGAACAGCGACTTCATTTATATGCTGAATCAGGCAGCCGGTGACCGTCAGATTCTGGCGGATCAGCTGAATATCAGTCCGCACCAGCTGTCCTATGTGACCCACTCCGGTGAAGGCGAAGGATTGCTGTTCTACGGAAATGTGATTTTGCCGTTCGTTGATCGTTTCCCGACCGATTTGGAACTGTACCGGATCATGACGACAAAATTAACCGAAGTGCAGGAAGCAAAGGAGGCGTAAGCGATGGCTGGCAAGAAAAATCCGAATCTCGGAGACAAGCTGCGGCAGGAGCGCGAGGGTGCGGAGAACACCCTTCGCGATTCCAGAAGCAAAACCGCAGATAGCAGTACGGGAGACGGCGGCAAGAAAAAAGCGGAACACCGAAGGCAGATTCGTCACGAGGCCGATCTTGCTAAGATGCGCAGTAAGAAGCTGAAATCAGATCAGGAAGCAAAAGCGAAAAAGAATGCAGCCGCTTCCGGGAAAAAAGGCGGAAAGCCAAAGAAGCCGGGAAATCTTGCGGCAGATGCACTTTCAGCCAAGGCACATCAGAGTGTGCGCAATGCCGACCAGGATAATAATTCTGGTGTGGAGGCAGCGCATTTTACCGAAGGCTCAGCGGAAGGTGCAGCCCGTGCTGGTTCCCGGTTCCAATATGGTCGAAAGCTGCGGCAGTACAAAAAGCTGGAGCGGTTGGAGAAAAAGGGAAATAAAGATGCCGTAGATTCCATCTTTGCGGAACGCATGAAGTCTGATCCGCAGGCTGGTTCCAATCTCTTTTCCCGATGGCGGCAGAAGCAGGCCATCAAAAAAGAGTATGCCGCTGCGAAGGCAGGTGCGGCCGCTGCGGAGAACACAGCATCTGGCACAGCCAAAGCTGCACAGGGTACTGTCAGTATAACGGAAAAGGCATTTCAGTTTGTGCAGAGCCACTCGCATATCATCATCGGTATCGCAGCCGTGGGACTGCTTGTTTTGGTGATTGCCGGGTCGGTTTCGTCATGCTCCGTCTTGATCAATGGCGGCGGCAATGTGGTGCTGGGGACTTCCTACACGGCAGAAGATGAAGATTTGAAAGGCGTGGAGACGGATTATACCAAGCTGGAAGATAAACTTCGCAAACAAATCGACCGCATTGAAACCGACCATCCGGGCTATGACGAGTATCGCTACAATCTGGCAGAGATTGGTCACAATCCCTATGAGCTTGCATCTCTGCTGACCGTAGAATTTGAAAACTATACGAGAAGCCAGGTGCAGGCGCGGCTCCAGAGTATTTTTGAAGCGCAGTATGAGCTGAAGTTGGAGGAAAAGGTGGAAATCCGGACAAGGAAGGAAAACCGTGTGGGCTATCGCTACAATCCAATCACCGGAACCGGACACACCTACACCTATCAGGTGACGGTACAGTATGAGTATAAAATCCTCAATGTAACACTGCTCAATCGGGGCGTTGACTATGTTGCAAGAAATTCCGGCCTTACAGATGACCAGCTGCAACGATACGAAGTCACACTGGAGTGCCGGGGCAATCGAGATGACCTGTTTGCAGGCATAGCCTTTGCAACGCCGGATGGCGCGGGTTCCAGCGGAGAATACCAGGATTACGACATTCCGGGCGAAGCTCTGACGGATGAAAAATTCCGGAAGATGATTACCGAAGCAGAGAAATATCTCGGTTATCCCTATGTTTGGGGCGGCAGCTCGCCGAGTACCAGTTTTGACTGCTCCGGTTTTGTAAGCTGGGTCATCAACCACTGCGGCAATGGCTGGAATGTAGGCAGGCAGACGGCCAACGGTCTGATGGGAAAATGCGACATTATCCCGAAGAGTGAGGCAAAGCCCGGAGACCTGATCTTCTTCCAGAAAACCTACAACACCAGTGGCGCATCCCATGTGGGCATTTATGTCGGCAACGGGATGATGATTCACTGTGGCTCACCAATTTCTATGCTTCCATTGAGACGAGCTACTGGCGGCAGCACTACTACTGCATGGGAAGAATTCGATAAAAATAGGGCGTTTATTCGCCCGGAAAGGATACGATATGAGCTTGAAACTGGAAAAGATTGCTGCGGAGCGCGAGAAAGCCCGCAGAAAACGCGATGAGTGGGAGGAGCGCAGAAAGGAATGGGACAGAAAGTACCACGAGCAGGAAAACAGCGAAATCTGTGAAATGGTACATGCCCAGAGCCTGACCCCGGAACAGCTGGCAGTCATCATTCAGCTGGCGCAGGCTGCGGTTCCCAACCCGGAGAACCTGAAACTGGATGAGAAAGAAACGGAGGATATGGAATGAAAAAGATGATGGCAATGCTGCTTGCCAGCGTGATGGCGGCAGGAACCTTTACGACCACTGCATTTGCCTATACGGGCGATGATGTGCAGAAGAACACGCCTGTCAGTACCGCTGCACAGGAGACGGATGCAGCAGAAAGCACAAATGCGGGGGAAACGGACAATACCGACAGCATCGAAATCGACCCGGACATGCAGGTTCTGCCGGATGGCTATGAGGTCTCTACGGATGCGGATGGGAACCTGATCGTTACGGTGGGCGGCAAAGAATACAATATCGGCAGCGAAAAGTCCCAAAAGCAGACTGGTACGGTGGTGCCGGGGATCACCAGTCTGCATTTTCGTTCCGGTCCCGGCATGGATCAGGAGATTATCGGATATCTGCATTCCGGCGATACGGTGGAGATTGTCGAAAAATGCGGTGACTGGTATAAGGTAAACTTCAACGGCAAAACCGGGTATGCACATGGAAAGTACCTGAATGTCACGGATTCTGCAAAAGACAGCAGCATGTTCAGTGAAGATGCGCTGAAGCTGTTTCTGGATCTGATGCAGAGTGGAATGTCATACGAGGATGAGACGAAATCCAGTGCAGCTTTGACTCCGGAAGGAAATATGACGCTGGTGGACGATATCGGTGAGGAAGAAGATAAATCCAGCCAGCAGTTCATTACGCTGGTGACAAAGGCGGGCAGCACCTTTTATCTGATCATCGACCGCGATAAAGACGGCAACCAGAATGTGCATTTCCTGAACATGGTGGACGAGGCCGATCTGCTTGCGCTGATGGATGAAGAGGAAGCTGCCAAGTATCGGGAGAAGGAGCCGGAAGTCACGGAACCTGCGGAAACCGAAAAGCCGCAGGAGACGGAACCGGCACCGGAAGAGCAGAAAACAGAGAGCGAGCAGAAGAAATCGTCTCCGCTTCCGATGATTATGCTGCTTCTGTTTGTGATCGGTGCAGCCGGTGTCGGCGGTTATCTCTATATCAGGATGAAGGGCGTAAAGCCTGCGTCCAAGAAAAATCAGCCGGACCCGGATGCGGATTATCACGATGAGGATGAAGATACGCTCCAGCTGCCGGAGGATGATGGTGACGAGGACGAAGAAGTGGATGTCAACGAGGATTATGAAGCGGAATCGGATGATGAACCTGTCTAATTAACGCAGCGTTGACCGGTGGGCGGCTGAAAAGCCGTCCCCTTACATAGCCAAATGGTTGGTGGGTGAACTGTTTTGAGCTATGAAGCTATGGACTCTGTAGGCGATATCTGATAAAATAGAAAGTAAGAACAGCTCAACAACTCGGAATTTTACCATCCAGCATCTCTCAAAAATAATAGGCATATTTTCATATAGTGTTGATTAAATGTCTATAAGTGCTCATATTCTGCGCATTTTGATCTGCATTTATTCATATCTATAAATCATCAAATACGTATTTATATTGGTATCTGGATTTTCGCCCTTCACACCCGTTCTCGTACGATCATGAGTGCATACCCCAGCAGGTTCGTTCCGTGCCACTTTTTCACGTCGAGTCGATCTGGGTCCTTCATCGATAAGCCGATGCCCCAGATGTGGTCCTTGACGGCGCACTCTGCGAGGATGGCGTCGCCGGTGGATTTGAGCTGAGCCTTCAGGTCTTCGATCTGCTCCAACTCTGTCTTTGGATAAAGAAAAATCACTTTCTGTCCATCCATGGATACCTTCTGTAAACGATACCTTACAGCTATATAATTGGGCAGATGGTCAAACTCTGCGCGCTGAACTGTCGCTTTAATTCCCAGAACTTTATAGAGATATTCCATATGTTCTCCTTCTATTTAACTCTATTTTTGTATTATAACTTGTTTTAAGTTAAGTTTCGATATTAAAGTTAAGATAATTCAAAAAAATCATCAGGAAGCGGAAATATCATAAGAATAATTTAACACCATGGCACCTTCTTTTTCCTCTCAGATTTCCGTGCTCTGCCACTTTTATGAGCGTTCTTTTCAGTATTTTGCCACTTTCATGAGGGAATAATCCGTGCTTCATTACACTTTCATGAGCGAATTTATGCTGTAATATGACATTTTCATGAGGGAATTGGTGCTTCGATGCGACGTGAGGAGGTAGTGGGCGGAGGCATGGGCGCGATAAAGGCAACGAGTGCGAATGGGTGGACGCGACGTGAGAAGGTGGAGGGTGCGGACGCGTGGGCGCGGAGTGAGCAGGCGGAGGGCCGAGACATTGGCCCGGGAAAAGTGAGCAGAAATATACGAGTGTCAACGGGAGGGTTTTATGGTACAACTAGAAGTAGTTTTTTGATGGAGGTGCCTATGGAGCCGAAGGTCAGTATCATCGTGCCGGTGTATAACGCGGAGAAGAGTCTCGCGCGCTGTGTGGACAGTATTCTGAATCAGGAGTTTCGGGATTTCGAGCTGATCCTCATGGATGATGGAAGTAAGGATCGGTCCGGGGAGATCTGCGACGGATATGCGCGGGCGGATGCGCGCGTGGTGGTCGTGCATAAGGAGAATACGGGGGTGTCGGATACGCGAAACCAGGCGATCGCGCGGGCGCGGGGTACGTTTCTGCAGTTCGTGGACAGTGATGACTGGCTGACGGCGGATGCGACGAAGCTGATGGTGCGGGCGGCCGAGGAGACGGGCTGCGACATGGTGATCGCGGATTTCTATCGTGTCGTCGGAGAGATGGTGTCGCGGAAGGGGGATATCGACGCGGACCAGGTGATCGGGCGTGAAGCGTTCGTTGGCTTCATGATGGAGAACCCGGCGGACTACTACTATGGGGTGCTGTGGAATAAGCTGTACCGGCGCTCGCTTGTGGAGGCGCACGGGATCCGGATGGATGCGAAGCTCAGCTGGTGCGAGGATTTTCTGTTTAATCTCGAGTATGTGCGCTATGCGACGACGTTCTATGCGCTGCGGACGCCGGTCTACTATTATGTGAAGACGAAGGGTTCGCTGGTGAATCAGAAGATCAGCTTCGCGCGGACGGTGGAGATGAAACTCGCGATGTTCGAGTGCTACAACGACTTCTTCAAGCATGTGCTGGATGAGGATGCGTATGAGCGGAAGCGGCTGCAGGTCTATCATTTCTAGTGGATGCGGCGAAGGATGGTTTCGTGTTCCCGGCGACGATTCCGGGGACGCAGAAGCTCGGTGAGGAGCGGAGCCAGGCGCTGCAGGAGGTGATTTCGGAGGATGGGATCATCGTGGAGAAGTACCGCGACCGGAAGCTGCTCGAGCGCTATCTCGAGTCGGTGGCGCTGAAGTATGATATGACGCTGGCGGAGCTGTCGCTGCTGCTGTATCGGAAGGACGCGGGAAAGGCGCTCACTCGAGGGGCTGAAGCGCAGATGCCTGCGCGGGAAGATGCCGTGGAGGCGACTGATCGAAAGGATGCCGGAAAGGCGCTGAGCCGGAAGGATCTCGCGGAGCTGATGCATATGAGCCGCGGGGATCTGCGCGCCGCGCTGCAGAAGCTGGTCTCACGCGGGATGCTCGAAGTGGTCGACGTGCCGAGGAAACGACGTGAAGCGGCGGAAATAGCCGAGGCGACCGGTCTTTTCGGAAAGCGTGGCGAGGCACAGGATGCAGACGCGAACGGAATGACGAAGAAAAAACGCGAGCCGCGGAATATTCGTCTCGAGCTGCTGCCGGCGTCGGATGCGGTGCTGCAGGATATCGCGGCCGCGGAGCGTGACTACGAGCAGGCGAAGTTCCGGGGATTTACCGAGGACGAGCTCCGGCAGTATACAGCGCTCGAGCGGCGTGCAGGAGAACGAAAAGCAGATACTGCAGAAGTGAGGATGGGCAGACGAACACCATCAGCGATGCCTGGCGATGAGTCAGCGAGGGGCAGAATGCGTTGCGGCGAGGCACAACGCATGCGCGGAGTGATGATGTGGAGGGCCGAAACATGGGCACAAGCGAGTAGGAGGCGGTGACTAGCCGCCGTCCTCTCACACCACCGTGCGTACCGTTCGGTACACGGCGGTTTCAACAGTTGACGTGCATAGACTGATAAGCTGTGGCAAGATCATAAAAGCCCCAGTTTGTAGACCTAAAACAGAATACCGTTCCTTACATAGCAGTCATGCGCTTCGGTGCCTGGCTGCTAATTTTTTTGCGAAAGGAGCAGTATCGAATGAAGCTTGTATTAGCGGAAAAGCCCTCGGTTGCCATGAGTCTCTCGAAAGTGATCGGGGCAGATCAGCGCGGGGACGGTTATATGGAGGGCAATGGCTACCTTGTCAGTTGGTGTGTGGGGCATCTGGTGGAACTTTCCCAGCCGGAAGCCTATGATGAAAAGTATGCAAAGTGGAAGTATGATGATCTTCCGATTTTGCCGGAACATTGGCAGTATCAGGTGTCCGCCAGCACGAAAAAGCAGTTCGGAATCCTGAAAAAGCTCATGCAGCGGAAAGATGTGGAGAGTCTGATCTGTGCAACCGATGCAGGGCGTGAGGGAGAACTGATTTTCCGACTGGTTTACCATCAGTGCGGCTGCAAAAAGCCGGTGGAACGACTTTGGATTTCCTCGATGGAGGACAGTGCGATCCGGGAAGGCTTTCAGAAGCTCAGACCGGGAACAGAATATGATGCCTTATATGAGGCGGCTTTATGCCGGGAGCGTGCCGACTGGATTGTCGGAATCAACGCCACCCGGCTTTTTTCATGTCTGTATGGGCAGACCCTGAATGTGGGGCGCGTGATGACACCAACGCTTGCGATGGTGGTTATGCGAGATGCAGCAATCCGGGCGTTCAAGCCGGAGCCGTTCTACTCGGCAGAATTGAAATTTCGGGATTTTCAAGCGGGCGGTGAGCGGATGAAAGAAAAGCAGAAGCAGAAAAACTGGTGGCAGAGTGCTGTCAGGCGGGAAGTGCCATCATTACCAAGGTAGAGCAGAAAGAAAAATCAGAGAAGCCCCCGGCCTTGTTTGATCTGACATCGCTTCAGAGAGAAGCAAACCGGCAGCTGGGATTCACTGCCCAGCAGACCCTGGATTACACACAGGCTCTGTACGAGAAGAAACTCGTGACATATCCCGTACCGACAGCCGGTATCTGACGGATGATATGGCACCGCTGGTGCCGGAACTTGTTTCTGTGATCCAGCAGAGCTTTCAGATTCAGGCGGATGTACCGGCACCGGTGAATGCAGCGCAGGTCATCAATTCTAAGAAAGTCACCGATCACCATGCTATTATCCCTACAAAAACAGCGGCGGGTTATGACATTTCCTCTCTTCCCAGTGGAGAACAGGCGATTCTTACTCTGCTGGCGGTGCGGCTGATTTGTGCGGTCGGAACACCTTACCGCTATGCAGAAACCATAGTAGAAGCGGAGTGCGCCGGTCAGAAGTTCCGTACAAAAGGCAAAACAGTTACGGATATAGGCTGGAGGCGATATGCAGGAAAGCCGGTTGAAGATGCTGAGAAGAATGCGGAGGCAGGTGATCTTCCGGAGCTTTCGGAAGGCATGACATTGGAACTTGCCGGTGTCGATCTGAAAGAGGGCAAGACCAGCCCACCCAAGAGGTTTACCGAAGATCTTCTGCTTTCAGCGATGGAGAGTGCCAGTTCGGATGAATTCCCGGCTGGTGTAGAGCGAAAAGGCATCGGCACACCGGCCACACATGCGCTGCCATCATCGAAAAACTGGTGCAGAAAGGCTTTATCGAGCGCAGGGGTGATAAGAAAACGAAATACCTTTGCTCTACGGACAAGGGAAATGCGCTGGTGACGGTGGTGCCGGAACAGATTCAGTCTCCATCCATGACGGCAGACTGGGAGGAAAAACTGCTGAAAATAGAACACGGCGAGTATGACAGCGATGCCTTTATGGGCGAAATCAGCAGCATGGTCAGCGGACTTGTTAAAAACCTACGAGGCTGTAAAAGGAGCCGATGTGCTGATGCAGCCGGAACGCAAGGTCATTGGTTCCTGCCCCGCCTGCGGCAGTGATGTTTGTGAAACGGCAAATGGATGGTTTTGCAGGGATAAGAACTGTAAATTTGCACTCTGGAAGGAAAACAGGTTCTTTCAGACACTGGGAAAGCAGATGACAGAGGAACTGGCAAAGCAACTGGTAAATCAGGGAAAAGCACGGCTTACCCACTGCTATTCCAAGAAGTCTGGACGTTACTATGACACAACCGTTCATGTAGAGACTGGCGAGGACGGTGCAGCAGCATTTAAGCTGGAGTTTGGAGGTAAAAAATGAGCATGAAAATGATGAATGCAGCTTATTTGGTGGATAATGCTGCGCTGCTTTCCTTGCAGGAAAAGCAGGACGGCGTGGAATTCCATTGCTTTGATATGGACAGCAAGGTGCAGACCACCGAGGGACACATTGGCTGGGATGTGTTGGATAAACAGCCGTCTTCTACGCTGGAAGAAAGCGCAAGGGTGGTAGCACTTCAGAAGATTCCCCAGCTTGACGGTCTTGCCGTTGCGCCGGTAGCTCCGGAGATGCTGGAGCAGGTACGCGGCGGCAGAAAGGTTCTCTGGCAGATGAAAAAGGCTGATCCTGAGCTGGAGAATGCAAAAAATATCCGGTTTATCACCAGCAACTACGAGGATCGGTTCAAAATTCCGGATGGCAGTGCAGTGGAGATCGAGTATCCGAACCGGAAGTTCTCAGCTCGCTGCGAATATATGGACGAATATCATTTGCGCCTGGGGTATGATGTTTTGCACATCTGTCAGCTGGCAGAAATGCTGGAACGCGGCGGTGGTACATGCCGCCCGGCCGCTGATTACGGAAGAACGCAGTGCATGGGATTTGGGAGGCAAGGGCTTTCTTGCCATTCAGACCTGTGAGGACGGTTACGACTATACCTTATATCATAAGGACTTTACGGAAATTGACGGTGGACAGATCGACAACCCGGAAATCAGCATGAATGCAGCCAGAGACCAGATTCTTTCGGATTATGGGTTCGGTGGCCGCACCATGACGCGGATTGACTATGATGAACTTTGTGATCGTGCAGAGGATGCGGAAATCAGCAGACGGGAATCTGTGCTGGGTAAACTCTCGGATTTATCTTCCAGAAAGGATACGCCGGTGAAAGCTGCCAAGGCGAAGGAGGCAGAGCGATGAAATACAAGCTTACGAAGGCAGAGCAGGAAACCGTCATCAATTTTGATAATGAACTGGATACCGCCAGCATTTATACCCATGACAGCCGCCTGATTAAGAAGCTTCGGGAACTGCGAAAACAGTATCCGGAGCAGTTTATTTTGGAGCACCGGGAGCATGGGTCGGTCACTTATACGATTCCGAAACGCTGCGTCGGTATCCGACCGCCTTATAGTGAAAAGCGGCGGGAACAGCAGCGACAGGAAGCAAAGGAAAACGGCCTGCCGTTTATGGAGAAGGGAGAAATGAACGATGGCAAGAATTGAAAAATGGGATGAAGTGCATGGAACGCAGGCACCGGACGAAAGAATGATGGCATTTCTCGACAGTACTACCGACCAGTATGCGATTTTGCAGCTTCGCCGCAGCGAGGATACGGTATATGAACGCTTTTCGTCTATGCGCGAACTGGAACGGATGGGGCTGGAGCCGGATATTGACCATTATGAGGTGGTTTATACGGCTCCGCTTCTTCCCTACAAGGATCAGAATACGATGTTAGAGGAACTGTATTCGAAATTCAATGTTTCCCGCCCTGATGATTTTACTGGGCATAGTCTTTCTGTGTCTGACATCGTGGCTTTACGGCAGAATGGTGTTGTAAGCTGTCACTATGTGGATTCCATCGGCTTCCAGGAGCTGCCCGGATTTTTGAAACCGGAGAACTACCTGAAAGCCGCAGAAATGGCGATGGAGGACGATTACGGCATGATTGACGGCGTAATCAATAACGGAAAGAAGGAAGAACCGGTGGAGAAAGCATCGGTTCTGGATCAGCTGAAGGAAAAGCAGGAGGCTGTGCCGCCTGCGCCGCCTCGCAGGTGCTGCGAAGAAAAGGAGTTATAAATGCGTTTTACGGATGACGAATGGATGCTCATGATGCTTTACAGCCCTGGCACACGGACAGGGCTGATCGAAGAGCTTCAAAAGATGCAAAAAAGTCTGACGGGCAGAGACAGAAACCTGCGCAGGTGGACGGCCTCGCTGCTTGCAAAACTGGCAGAGATGACGGATGCAGAATATGAGGCACTGGATTTGTATCCGGACGAATAAAGGAGAGGAGGAAAAAGACAGATGATGACGAAAACGGCTTATTATATGCAGATGGCGCAGGAAGCTGCGGCACAGATCACTGGCAGCAAAGAGCAGTGGACAGCGTTTCTGACCACATCCGCACGGCTTTATAAGTATCCCTTTTGCGGAGCAGCTGATGATCTATAAGCAGAGACCAGAAGCGACGGCCTGTGCAGAGTACGATCTCTGGAATGATCGGATGAACCGCTATGTGAAGCGTGGCTCCAAGGGCATTGCTCTTTTGGACATGCGCGGCGAGCAGCCGAAACTGCGGTATGTATTTGATGTGGCAGATACCGGAGAACGGAAGAATTCCCGACCGGTACAGCTCTGGAAAATGAATGCGGAGCATGAGCAGCCAATCATTCGCGCACTGGATGCAGCATTTGATGTTTCTGCCGGTGCTGGGTCTCTGGAAAATCATATCATGGAAGCGGCAGAACGCCTTGCAAGGGATTACTGGGAGGAAAACCGCAGGCAGATCAGTGACATCGTTGCAGATTCCTATCTGGAAGGATATGATGAACTCAACATCGGAGCTTCCTTTAAGAGAGCTGCCGCTGTCAGCATCGCATATTCCGTCTTTACCCGGACGGTGGGCAATGCAGATGACTATTTTGAGCACGAGGATTTTCTGGACATCTTTGATTTTAATACGCAGGCTGCCGCCAATGTGCTGGGAACTGCGGTCAGCGAAATGTCCAGCCAGATCTTCCGGGAAATTGAACGCACGATCCGAACCTATGAAAGAGATAAGCAGGCAGAAAGGAGCCAAAACTATGATGGAGCTGAATTACACGAAGAACGGCGATTACCTGATTCCGGACATCCAGTTGTCGGTGCAGGAACAGAAGCCTCTGGGCAAGTACGGGAGGATGCGCAGAGCGTTTCTGCAGGAGAACAACACGCTGCTGTACAATCACCTGATCCTGACCGAGAAGCTGTACCCGCACCTGTGGGAGATTCAGGAGACCGCGACCGCACGGATGGAGCAGATGATGGCGGAGCTTCTGAAAGCGAATCCGGCACCGGACAAGAAATTGAACCAGATGGCCTGGGTGCAGCACATGAACATGCTGAAAGCGCAGGCAGAGGAAGTCATTCTGACGGAACTTATCAACAGTTAAACTTCATGAGTCTGTTTCAGTCCGAAGCAGAGCAGATTCAGAAAATTGATGCGGCGGCAGAAAATGCAGCCAAAGAAGCGGAGAGCGAAAAGCCCTCCGCTTTTGTTATTTCTGAGGATGAAATCGACCGGATGCTGCGGACAGGCTCCAATTTTGAGGGCGGAAAAATCCGTATTTATGCGCTGTATCAGCAGCAAGGGGACGCGAAAGAACGAGCTGCATTCCTGAAAGCGGAATACGGTCTCGGTGGCCACAGCTATACCTTTATGGATGGCAGTCGCGGTTTTGCCGATTATAACGGAAGAGGTATTCTGCTTCGCAATTATGACCATGACCGGGAAGTGCGACTCACATGGTCGGCGGTGGATAAGCGGTTAGACCGGCTTGTGGAAAATGATCAGTACCTGACCGCGCTGGAAATGGAAGAGTATCGGAAGCTGGAGCAGGAATACGGCGCGCCGCTTCCTATGCCGACTGCCGCCCATGTGTTTCCGCCAACGCCACCGGAACGCTACGATACCGGAAATGAGCATGTGGACAACATGCTGAATACGGCTGCGGATGTATATGCCCGGAGTGAACTGGCGGCACCACAGCGGTTTACCGTGATGGAGACAGACGATGGTTATGCGGTCTGGGATGATATTCAGGACGGCATTCATGTGGAGCCGGATGGTGTCAGCGAAGAGTTTACCAGCGAATGGGAGGCAGAGACCTACCGCCAGCAGTTGATTGAAAAAGTTCAGGAACGGGAAGCAAAAGACTGGCTCTATGTTGAACAGAGCAAGCAGAATTTGCAGCAGGACATTCCATTCCCAGATGTGGAATCCGAAGAAGTACAGGAATCGGCTCACGCAGAGACAGATCCTCTGGTACTGGAAATGCAGGAACACGCCAGCGAACTTTCCAGAGAGTCTGGCTATGCACCGGATGAACGGTTTGTGGTCACAATGACCGGCGAGAACTTTCCGGATTCTAAAGATGCGTTTGCCATCTGGGATTATGTCAAAGAAGAGTATTACGGATATTCGGACGGAAAAGTGCAGACATTTGCCGATTATGTGAGTGCATCAGAGGCGTTGCAGGAGATTCGCGGCAGGAACATGGAGGCTGAAAAAGAGCCTGCAACTGTGCAGCCAGAACCCGCAGCTCCGGTGCAGCCGGATTATCGCGTTGGCGATACGCTGTATCTGGACGGAAAGGCATTTACGATTGAAAAAGTCGGGCTTTTCGATGTGGAACTTCGGGACCCGGATTCCGTGTATCCGATCTTCCGCTCGGAAAGCAAGGAAAATCTGGCAAGAATTTTGGGGCATGAGGAAAATGTTCACCTGCACAATCTGGTGGTTGATCTGAATTCTGGAAAAGAAGAAGCGTTCCGGGCAGGGCATGAAGCAAAACATGCGGAGAACTACCGCATCAACAGCTTTCACCTCGGCGAAGGCAGTCCTAAGCAGAAATTCCGTGCCAACATGGATGCCATCTACACGCTGAAAGCCTTAGAAAATCAGCATAGGGATGCGACACCGGAGGAACACGCTGGCCAATTATGTCGGCTGGGGTGGGCTGGCAGATGCCTTTGACGCAGAGAAACTGCCTGGACCGGCGAATATAAGGAGCTGAAAGCAGCTCTTACGGAAGAAGAATATGCCGCAGCCAGGGCTTCGACTCTGAATGCGCATTACACCAGCCCTACCGTGATCCGTGCAATCTATGAGGCATTGGACAGTATGGGATTTGAGAAAGGCAATATTCTGGAACCGTCGATGGGTGTCGGCAACTTCTTCGGTATGCTGCCGGATTCCATGCTGGGAAGCAGACTGTATGGTGTGGAACTGGATTCCATCACCGGGCGCATTGCGCAGAAATTGTATCCGCAGGCAGAAATCAAGGTGGCAGGCTTTGAAACCACCGACCGCCGCGACTTCTATGATCTGGCCGTGGGCAATGTGCCTTTTGGCAACTATCGTGTCAGCGATAAGCCCTATGATAAACTCGGATTTTCTATCCACAACTATTTCTTTGCCAAGGCACTGGATCAGGTTCGTCCCGGTGGCATCGTGGCCTTTGTTACCAGCCGCTATACGATGGATTCCAAGAATCCGGATGCACGAAAGTATCTGGCGCAGCGGGCAGAACTACTGGGAGCCATCCGACTTCCTAACAACGCATTCCGTGCCAATGCCGGTACAGATGTAGTGTCGGATATCATTTTTCTGCAAAAGAGAGACCATCCCATTGATATCGAACCGGATTGGGTGCATCTGGGGCTGACATCGGAGGGAATAACCCTCAACAGCTACTTTGTTGACCACCCAGAAATGGTGCTGGGTGAGATTACAACAGAAAGTACCCAGTACGGCAAGGAAGAATGTACGGTCATTCCGATTCCGGATGAGGATCTGGGAGACCAGCTGCATGAGGCTGTGCAGCATATCGGCGGTCACTATGAAGCGCAGGAGCTGGCACCGGAGGAAGAACTGTCCTTGCAGGGCGAAACCATTCCGGCAGACCCCAATGTAAAGAACTTTTCCTATGCGGTGGTAGATGGGGATGTCTACTTCCGTGAGAATAGCATCATGCGGAAAGCTGACCTTTCTGCGACAGCCACCGGCAGGATCAAGGGCATGGTGGAGCTTCGTGCCATTGTGCAGGAACTGATCGACTACCAGCTGAACGATTACCCAGAGGACGCGATTGCCCAGAAACAGCGGGAACTGAATGTGTCCTATGACCGATTCGCCGATCAGTATGGCTTATCAATTCCCTGCAAATGCACAGGCTTTTTCGGAAGATTCGTCTTATTATCTGCTTTGCTCTCTGGAAAACGTAGACGAAAACGGCAGGCTGGAATCCAAGGCGGATATGTTCACCAAACGGACGATTCGACCGGAACGGGCTGTTACCAGCGTAGATACTCCGGCAGAGGCTCTGGCAATCTCCATCGGAGAGCGCGGCAGAGTGGATTTGCCCTATATGTCGGAGCTTTTAGGTACACCGGGGGAATATGAAAAAATCCAGCAGGAACTGCATGGTGTCATTTTCAAAGACCCGATGACGCAGGGCAGTGAAGAAACAGGCTGGGTGACGGCTGATGAATATCTGTCCGGCAATGTCCGGGAAAAGCTCCGCGTGGCAGAACTGGCTGCGGCTTCTGACCCTGCTTTTGCGGTGAACATGGAGTATCTGAGAAAGGCGCAGCCGAAAGACCTGGATGCATCGGAGATTGATGTGCGCCTTGGTGCCACATGGGTCAATCGGGATTATATCCAGCAGTTTATGGAAGAAACCTTTGAACCGCCGTTCTATCTGCGCCGGAACATCGAGGTGAAATTCTCCCCCATGACGGCAGAATGGCAGATCACCGGTAAGAGTACACCGAGCCGGAATGATGTCCATGCCTATATGACCTACGGCACCAGCCGTGCCAATGCCTACCGGATTCTGGAGGATACGCTGAATCTGCGGGACATCCGTATCTACGATACCGTGGAGGATGCAGACGGCAAGCAGAAGCGGGTTCTGAATAAAAAGGAGACCACCCTCGCCCAGCAGAAACAGCAGGCCATTAAGGATGCGTTCCAGAACTGGGTGTGGAAAGACCCTTATCGCCGCGCGGAACTTGTGGAAAAGTATAACGAGCTGTTCAACAGCACTCGTCCCCGTGAGTATGATGGTTCTCATATCCGCTTTGGCGGCATGAATCCGGAAATCCGGCTGCGGGAACACCAGCAGAATGCCATTGCTCATGTGCTGTACGGCGGCAATACGCTGCCCCACGAGGTAGGTGCCGGTAAGACCTTCGAGATGGCAGCTTCTGCTATGGAGGCGGCGGCTGGGATTGTGCCAGAAATCCATGTTTGTCGTTCCGAATCATTTGACCCTTCAGTGGGCAAACGAGTTTCTGCGTCTGTATCCGAGTGCAAAATTGCTGGTGGCAAGCAAAAAGGACTTTGAAACTGCCCGCAGAAAGAAGTTCTGCGCACGAATTGCCACTGGCGATTACGATGCGGTCATCATCGGGCATTCCCAGTTTGAGAAAATCCCGGTGTCCGCAGAACGGCAGGAACGGATTTTGACCGCCCAGATTGATGAAATCGAAAACGCCATTGCTGAGATGAAATCCCAGAATGGCGAACGTTTTTCTATTAAACAGATGGAAAAGACCCGAAAAGGATTGGAGGCGAGATTAGAGAAACTCCGGGCAACCGACCGTAAGGACGATGTGATTACCTTTGAGCAGCTGGGCGTAGATCGACTGTTCGTAGACGAGGCACACGCGTTCAAGAACCTGTTCCTCTACACAAAAATGCGCAATGTCGCAGGCTTGTCCACTTCGGAAGCGCAGAAATCTTCGGATATGTTTATGAAGTGCCAGTATATGGACGAGTTGACAGGCGGGCGCGGCATCATTTTTCGCGACCGGCACCCCGGTCAGCAACAGCATGACGGAGCTTTATACCATGATGCGGTATCTCCAGTACGGCACGTTGCAGCAGAAAGGGCTGACCCATTTCGACAGCTGGGCTTCAACCTTTGGTGAGACCACCACAGCCATTGAACTGGCACCGGAAGGAACCGGATACCGGGCAAGAACAAGATTTGCAAAATTCTTTAACCTGCCGGAGCTGATGAATATGTTCAAGGAAGTGGCGGATATCAAGACTTCCGATCAGCTGCATCTGCCGGTGCCGGAGGCAAAGTTTGAAACCGTGGTAGTGCAGCCTTCGGAACATCAGCAGGCGATGGTGGCAGAGCTTTCGGAACGGGCGGCGGCTGTGCATTCCGGTGTGGTAGACCCGTCGGTCGATAACATGTTGAAAATCACATCGGATGGCAGAAAGCTGGGGCTGGATCAGCGGCTGATGAATCCGCTTCTACCGGATGACCCCAACAGCAAGCTCAATGCCTGGTGCGGAATGTGCTTCGGATTTATGAGGAAGGACAGTCGGATAAGCTGACCCAGCTGCTTGTTCTGCGACCTCAGCACACCGAAGAACGATGGAACCTTTAATGTGTATGAGGATATCCGCGCCAAACTCATCCAGTCAGGTGTACCGGAGGAAGAAATCGCATTTATCCATGATGCTGATACCGAGGCAAAAAAGAAAGATCTGTTTGCCAAAGTCCGTACTGGGCAGGTTCGGGTGTTGTTGTTCGACACAGAAGATGGGCGCAGGCACGAACGTGCAGGACAGGCTGGTGGCCGTGCATCATCTGGATGTGGGCTGGCGGCCTGCGGACATGACCCAGCGAAATGGTCGTATCATCCGTCAGGGAAACCGAAACAAAGAGGTACAGGTTTATCAGTATGTGACGGAAGGAACCTTTGACGCTTATCTCTATGTGCGACACGAAGTCGCTTAATTCAACTGTCTGGCAATGACCAGACCTGTTATTCCATTAGCAGTAGTCTACTGTCAACAAAGCGGCTGGTAACGGCTGTGAGGAAGCGTGACAGGACAAGGGTGCCCCACCCGAAAGGGTTCAAGCTGAAACTGCGAGGTGAAAGCGATAAGCTGCAAGCAACAATGCGGTTGGGGGCCGACTTGTATGGTATGGTTAATGTAATGTGAATCACTGATAAACGTCGTTAAGGCTGAACAGGCTAAAGTTGCTGACAAGCCTGAACCAAAATGGTAATGCAGCTGGTTATTCCCCTGTATAGTGGGAATACATGGACACAAAGCTGCCGGCGGAGAAGTGAGACCTAACCCATACTGTTGAATAAGCGGAACGTGGTAAGCCCGTATTTCTCCGAGCAATCGGACGGAAACCGTAAGGAGACTTTATGAAATGCGGGTAGAAGAAAGATGGAAAAGCGAATGCCGACCCTGTAATGGGGATGGATAGAGGTTGTAACATCACCTCATGCGAAAGCAGGCAGACTTCCATCTATGGTCTTTCTTTACGAGAGAATTTACAGAACTTTTCAAAAATGGAGGAATTGCAAATGAACGAGAAATCGTGCACCGACTTGCAAAGCGGAAGATTGGCCAGCATCGACTGGAACAAGGCTCGCGCTTATGTTAAAAAGCTGCAAATGCGTATCGTAAAGGCTCAACAAGAAGGTCATTACAGCAAAGTGAAAACGCTGCAATGGCTGTTAACTCACTCGTTTTACGCCAAAGCCTTGGCAGTGAAGCGAGTAACAAGCAATCGTGGTAAAAATACGGCTGGGGTTGACCATGAATTGTGGCTAACTCCTGAGGCAAAATTCAAGGCAATCAGTAAACTGAAACGGAGAGGATACCGCCCTCAGCCCCTGAAACGTGTTTATATTCCGAAGAAAAACGGCAAACTGCGGCCTCTGAGCATTCCGACAATGACAGACCGTGCCATGCAGACCCTATACAAGTTTGCATTGGAACCGCTTGCTGAAACCTACGGTGACCTCGACTCCTACGGATTCCGAATCGGAAGAAGCACACACGATGCAATCGAGCAGTGTTTCACCGACCTGAACAAGGGCAAGTCTCCTCAGTGGATTCTTGAAGGTGACATCAAGGGATGCTTCGACCACATCAGCCATGAATGGCTCATGGAGAATATCCCGATGGATACGCAGGTTTTACAGAAGTGGTTAAAGTGTGGATTTGTCGATATGAAAGCAGCTGTTCCCCACCGAGGAGGGTACGCCGCGGCGGACCATCTCGCCTACTCTGATGAATATGACGCTGGATGGACTGGAACGGCTCTTAAAGGAACGACTGCCGACCCGCAAAAAGGTCAATGGTAAAACTCATTTTAATAAGATGAACTTCGTGCGCTATGCTGACGACTTTATCGTAACCGGAGAAAGCCCGGAATTTCTGCGTGAAGAAGTGCTCCCTATTATCAGAGATTTCATGACGGAACGTGGGTTGCAGTTATCGAAGAAAGACGGTCATCACTCACATTGATGATGGATTTGACTTCTTGGGCAAGAACATCCGTAAGTATAACGGAAAACTTCTAATCAAGCCCTCGAAGCAGTCGGTCGGCTCTCTGCTGAAAAAGGTGCGTGAAATCGTCAAGAGTAACAAATCGGCAAAGCAGGATTCCCTGATTCGCCAGCTCAACCCGGTTATCCGTGGATGGGTCAATAACCAGCGATTTGTTGTATCCGCTGAAACATTCAGCAAAATCGACTATCAGATTTACAATTGTCTTTGGCAGTGGGCAAAGCGCAGGCATAAGAACAAAGGCAAACGGTGGATAGCAGCGAAATACTGGCATCGCCTCGGAACCCGAAACTGGACTTTTGCCGCAGAGGAACGCACCAAGAAGAACGGTGAGCAATCCTACTTTGCTCTTGAATATGCAACGGACACCAAAATCATCCGCTTTAAGAAAATCGTCTCTAACGCAAATCCCTTCGATGAGCGATGGAGCGGTTATTATGAAGAGCGCGATGGTGAGAAAATGTTGAACAGCACTAACGGACGCGAAAAACTCCTGAAAGTATGGAGAAATCAACACCGCTGTTGCCCAGTATGCAATGAGCCTATTACCTCGGAAACGAGTTTCAAGGTTCATAAGGTGTTCCGAAGCGGGAAGTCGTCATGGCTGGAAATGGTGCATCCCGAATGCCATGCCGTATTGCACAAAAACGATTCTTGTTTTGTTGAGCCGGGTTCCCTGATGGGAGCTTTATGAAAGGCTTGAGCCGTATGAGGGGAAACTCTCACGTACGGTTCTTAGGGGAGGGGCTGGCAGTAATGCCATCCTCTTACCCGATCAGACACTGGAGAATAAGCAGAAATTTATCAGCCAGATCATGACCAGCAAATCTCCGGTACGTTCCTGTGATGATGTAGATGAGCAGGCTCTTTCCTATGCAGAGATCAAGGCACTTTGTGCCGGAGACCCGCAAATCAAGGAGAAAATGGACTTGGATGTAGATGTTGCAAGGCTGAAAGTATTGAAGGCGGATCATCAGAGCCAGCAGTACCGATTGAAGATAAATTGATGAAATATTTCCTGCGGAGATTGAGAAAACGCAGGGGTTCATCAAGGGCTTTCAGTCGGATATTCGGACGGTGGCGGCACATCCGCTGCCGGAAGAGGGGTTCTGCGGTATGGAGGTGAATGGCACACAATTTACTGAAAAAGCTGAGGCCGGTGAAGCAATCCTCGCGGTCTGTAAAGCCAATCAGAGTCTGGAGCCGGTGCCGCTTGGCAGCTACCGTGGTTTCAAGATGGAGCTGACGTTTGACAGCTTCCAGAAAGAGTATCAGGTGCTGCTGAAAGGTGAGATGACCCACCGAGTGCCCATCGGCACCAGTGCTGCGGGCAATATCCAGCGTCTGGACAATGCTCTTGCCGGGATTCCTGCAAGACTGGAAAAGGCGGAACAACAGTTGGACAATCTCAGAAGCCAGCAGGAAGCTGCGCAGGCCGAGCTTGGAAAGCCGTTCCCCCAGGAGGCAGAACTGGCGGAAAAGAGTGCAAGACTGGCAGAACTGGACGCATTGCTGAATATGGATGACCGTGGAAACGATGATCCAGACCGTGAGAAAACAACGGAAAAGCCGTCTGTCCTGGCAGAGCTGCGTGACCGTGCAGGGCGCATTCCGCCGATGACACATCGGGATGATGAGGAGGTGGCACTATGAGTGTTCGGGAACACTGGATCAATGTCCGGGTGAACCCGGAAGAGCTGGCGAGGATTCGTGAAAAGCAGAAGGAATTGGGTATTCGGAACACCGGTGCCTATATGAGAAAGATGGCGATGGACGGGTACTGCGTAAATCTTGATTTGTCGGATGTGGCTCAGGTATCCACCCTTCTTCGCCGATGCAGCAACAACCTGAACCAGTACGCAAAACGAGCCAATGAATCCGGGAGCATCTATGCGGAGGATATCCGGGATTTGCAGAAGCGGCTGGATGAACTCTGGGAGATGCAAAAGCTGATCTTAAAGAGGCTTTCTGGCATTCGCTGACGGCACAAACGTGCGGGATTTCTACAGTACATGGCACAGATGAAACTGTCTGTGCCGTTACATATTTTTTGAGTTTCCCTGTTGACATCGTGGTGTTTGGCAAGCGTGTACAGTAAAATGAAGATGAAAAGAAAAACGAAGGGGTGAAATCCATGAAGATCGTATGTTTTTTGTTGAAGCTGATGCTGAAAATCCTGTTGCTGCCGGTTGCGTTTCTGCTGCGATTTCTATGCTTTATCGGGAATCTGCTGATGCAGCTATCCCTGTGGGTGCTTTCGCCGGTCATGCTTTTCGTTCTTGGCTGCGGCATCTATTCTGTGGTTCGAGCGAGCTGGACGGATGTGTTCCTGCTGACCCTGATTGAGATGGGGCTGTTCGCAGCTGCGGTTGGTGCGGGCGGCATCATGGAACTGATGGAACAGCTGTGTGAGCGTGTAGAGGATGTTTTGACAATTTGAGTTCAGGAGGGATTAGATGGATATTCAGTTTATGAAAGATTATTATGATTTACGGTACGAGGAAACAGATGGAGAGAATCATTTTGTGGAAGAGACAGCTTATCAGGAAAAACAGTCTGAGCAATCGAAGATGGAAGACCAGCTGATGGAAATGGTGGGAGGCAGCGAATCTAATGTGTGGAAGCTGTACGAAAGCATTATGTGCGTCTATTTCGATATGGAAGAAATCATCAAGCAGGCCGTTTATTTGCAGGGGGCTTATGACCGGGAACGGATGTTAAAATGAGAATAGTAGATTGGTAAGAGCTGCCTTCGGGTAGCTCTTTTTAGATGGAGGAATATGAAAATGGCGGCTACAAGACTAATTGCGCTGCATATCAATAAAGGAAAGACGGTAGCGCAGTGTCTGGCTGACCGTACTGATTATTCTGAGAATGCAGCAAAGACGGAAGATGGAAAATACATCAGCGCGTATGCCTGTGATGCAAAGACCTGTGATGAAGAATTTCTGCTTTCCAAACGGCAGTATGAGCATATCACCGGTAGAACCCAGGCGCATGATGTGATCGCATATCAGATTCGGCAATCCTTTAAGCCCGGAGAAATCACGCCGGAGGAGGCGAACAAGGTTGGGTATGAGACAGCCATGCGATTCACCAAGGGAAAACACGCGTTTATCGTGGCTACCCATGTTGATCGTGCGCACATTCATAACCATATTATTTTTAATTCAACTACATTAGACTGCACCAGAAAATTTCGAGATTTTCGATTATCCGGTCTTGCACTGGCAAGGCTCAGTGATATCGTCTGCCTAGAACACCGGTTGTCGGTTATTATCCGGAAGCCCTATGGGGAGCGGCAGAAGAGAACGGAATACCCGGAGAAAAAATCGCAGCGGGATGAAATCTGCGAGGCCATTGATGCAGCATTGGTAAGAAAACCAAAAGACTTCCGGGAACTAATCGGAATTTTGCAGGAAGCAGGGTACGAGTATAAAGATGGAAAACAGCCTGCCCTGCGGGGGAAAGGCCACGCCAGATTTGCTCGTTTCCGCTCTCTTGGCAAAGGATATTCGATTGAAGAACTCTGCGAAGTGATTGCCGGGAATGCGGTTCATAAAAGCAAATTTGTAGAGAAAACCCGCACAAGCGCACGGTCAGCACAGGTGCATCAGAAGGCGGAGCTGTCGTTCCTTATTGATGTCCGTGCAAAAATGCAGGCGGGCAAAGGCGCGGGATATGCGCGTTGGGCGAAAGTCTTTAATCTGAAGCAGATGGCGAAAGCTATGATGTATGGAAGAGCATGGAATCAAAGAGCTATGCAGAGCTGAAAGAAAAAGCAGATGGGATTTCTGAAAAATGCGATGTGCTGTTGGAATCTGTAAAGGCAGATGAGGCACGGATGTCGGAAGTGTCGGTGCTGCGGAAGCATCTAATCAATTATGCCAAGACAAAAGATGTCTTTGCTGCATATAAGGCATCCGGCTACAATCGGGAGTTCTATGAAACTCATCGGGATTCGCTGGCCTTACGCAGCGCAGCGAAAAAGGCGTTTGATGCCTATAAGAAGAGAACGGTTCTGACAAAAGCTCCTGCGCATCAGCGAGCTGAACGCAGAGTATAAATGCTTCTGGAACGAAAGAAAAGCTCCTATGCAGAGTACCGCAAGACCAAATCGGAAATGCAAGATTGGCTTGTGGCACAGAAGATTGTGCAGGAAATCCTGAAAGAGGACGAGCAGAAAAAAGAGCAGCTGCATGAGCAGGAAGTGCGGCAGGAAGAAGAAAATAGACAGAGTAGTCGATGATGGAAAGTCCGGTGCAGTGTGGGTGTAATGCTCATGCTGCACCGGGCTTTTTTCTTTGGCAGGAACTGCCGTTGAAGCATCCGGAACGGATGCGCAGCCCGATGCCGCAGGCAGCGTTCTATGGGGATTGGGGAGTTTCCCCAACAAGCAGAAAATCGCTTTCGTGTCACGAAAGCCCTGCTTGCCACTTTTGTTCGCAAACAATATCCGTATCCTTTACACGATGATTTACTTTTATTATCATAGTCGTAATAAGTATATAAACTACTTACATATAAGCACCTAAAATATGAAAGGGCTGATAAAATGATGACCTTTGAAAAGGTTTTAGAAGTATTCAACGATTACCTAAATAAAGATAGTGTTTTGGAGGTGGTGAACACTAAGCGAGGATACACCGTTATGATTTGGGATGAAAAAGATGAGCAATGGTTTGGTGTGGAACATTGCAAAGCCCCCGAGCTTTTACGGGATGCCTTACTTGATGGCTATCGTGATTTTTTAGAGCAACAACTTACTCATAACCGCAGGAGTTTAACCGAAACAGAAATCTTAGATATTCAAAACCGATGTGAACAGCTTTATGATTTGTGTGGAGAATAAAAAAATAACCTAAAAAGTGCGATAGCCTGTGTAGGTGTCGCACTTTTTTCAGTTGGCTTGGCTTACGAAAACAGCGTTAATTATTCCGCAGTTTCTCTTGCCTTTTTCAAGCCTTGAGCCGTAGCTTCCATCACGATAAGCTCCTTTCTTCCATATCATTCAACAGTACATCAACTTGTTTGCGGCGATTGTTGTCGCCATCTTCATTGCATGGAAAAAAGAACTGGTCTACAGAGATGTCAAGCAAGGTAGTAATGAGATAAAATTTGTTAAGCCTTGGGTGCTGCCCCCTGTTCTCTATATACATAATAGAGCGTGGCGTAAGGTCTACCAGTTGGGCAAGATATTCCTGTGTCCACCCTTTTGCTTCCCGAGCTTTTTTTATCGCTATACCTAACGGCTTAAAATCAAGTTTTCTTTCATCTTGGTACATTTTAATATCATCCTATATCATTGTACATTTCGGGTGATGATATTTGAACGAAGTATGATTTTATGTTTAGTAGTGTATAATTTCGTATTAGTGGAGAGAAACTTGCTATTATTCGTCATTCCGTATATAATAATTATATACCTTTGCGAAAGGAAGTTGATATTATGAATTACATTTCTGTGAAAGCCGCTTCTGAAAAATGGGGCATATCGGAAAGACGGATACAAAAATTATGTGAGGAAAATCGCATTGACGGAACTGAAAAATTTGGTCGTGCATGGATGATACCAAAAGATGCAGAAAAACCCGTTGATGGACGTATGAAAACAAGGAACAAACAGGAGGAGAATCATGGAATTTAATGAAAAGCTACAACAGCTTAGGACTGGAAAGAACTTAACGCAGGAACAACTTGCGGAGCAATTATATGTATCAAGAACAGCCATTTCAAAATGGGAAAGCGGCAAGGGTTACCCTAACATTGAGTCGCTCAAGTGTATTTCTAAATTCTTTTCTGTGACCATAGATGAACTGCTATCGGGCGAAGAACTGATTACACTTGCCGAAACTGAAAATCGTTCCAACTTGAAAAAAATTTACAGTTTCATTTATGGAATATTAGATATGATGGCGGTTACTTTTATACTTTTGCCGTTGTATGGTAACCTTGTTGACGGATATATTTATTCTGTCAATCTACTTTCATTTACAGACACTACCCCAATATATCTTGCAATCTATTGGATTGTTTTTATTGTTTTGATTGCACTTGGGATAGCGAAACTGATGTGTGTTTGTTTTGAAAAGGAATCATGGAGCAACATAATCACAAAATGCTCTCTCGTGCTGAGTACGCTTTTTATCTGCTTCTTCGCTGCGGCAAGACAACCCTATGTAACCGCCCTTATGTTTCTGCTATTTGTTGCTAAAATATTTGTCTGGATAAAGCAAACCCAAACAAAGTAAAATGCCATAAACCCTTTAAAATAGGCTCTGACACGATAAGTGTCGGAGCTTTTTTCGTGCTGACATCTATTGTGTCTGCATTGTGACGGTAGATTTCTTGGCTTCTATGCAATACTCGTGGATAATAAGATTGTGGTCAGCGAAAACAAGAACAGCAACCCACGGAAAGGAGAATCAAATATGGATTATATCATTGAAACAGAAAATCTTACGAAGCGATACGGAACAGCCACCGTTGTCGATAAGGTAAATCTTCATGTGCCAAAGGGCAAAATTTATGGTTTGCTCGGCAGAAACGGAGCAGGCAAAACCACAGCAATGAAAATGATGTTGCAGCTTGCTTTCCCAACGGAGGGAACGGTACGCTTGTTTGGCACAAACTATAAGGAAAATATCCATACCCTTTATAGCAAAGTAGGCTCTATTATCGAAACACCGGGATTTTACAGTAATTTAACAGGGTATGAGAATTTGCAAATTCTCGCTAAACTGCGAGGGGGAGTATCTAAAAGTGGAGTAGAAAAGCTCTTGAAGTTGTGGGCTGCATAAGGAGAAAAGAAAGTCTTTTCCGATTATTCCCTCGGAATGAAGCAACGGCTTGGTATTGCCTCCGCCATTATGCACGAGCCGGAGCTTTTAATACTTGACGAACCGATTAACGGACTTGACCCCATTGGAATAGTTGAAATACGCTCATTTTTATCTGAACTTAGTCACAATCATGGCATTACCATTTTTATCTCAAGCCATGTTTTAAGCGAGATTGAACAGATAGCAGATATTATCGGCGTTATGCACGAGGGGCATTTAGTAGAGGAAGTGAATATATCCGAGCTTCACAAAAGGAATCGAAAATACATTCAATTTGATTTATCTGACAGTGAGATAGCCGGAAAGATTTTAGAAAACCACTACCACATGACGGATTTTACAGTGCAGGACGGTACGGTGAGAATTTATGACTTTAGCCAAAGTGTTGGAGAAATCAATCGAGAATTTGCACGAAATGGACTGCTCGTGACAAGGATAAATGATAGTGAGGAAAACTTAGAGGACTACTTTTCTAAACTGATTGGAGGTGGCGGTATTGCTTAATCTTATTTCTTGTGAATTATTAAAACTAAAGCGTTCAAAAATGGTGCTAATTAGTGTGGCAGGGGTATTATCTACCCACTTTGATGATGTTAATAGAAGCCTTGCAAACACATTTTGATAAGCCGGAGATTATCTTTACCTTGTCTGACATATACAGCGACAGTGTACTGTATATCATGCTGCTGGTAAACATTATGATATATGTGGCAATTGCAGCTTACTTGTTTAGCAGAGAGTACACAGAAAGCACCCTCAAAACCATATTGCCCATACCCATTTCAAGGACAAAACTATTAATTGGAAAATTTTGCACCCTGCTTCTTTGGATTGTTATGCTAACCCTTGTAACATGGGCAGGTATATTTATCGTTTGTGGGCTATATGACGCTGTCTTTACATTGGAGGGATATAGCTTACTAGTGGCAATAGTATGGCTCCCCAAGTTTTTGTTTGGCAGTATCCTGATGTTTTTAACAGTTTCTCCTTTTGTGTTTGTTGCTATGAAAACAAAAGGATTTGTCGCCCCGATGATTGGCTCTGCCGTGATTGTCATGGGAAGTGCCGCACTTTCAAATCAAGAATGGGGAGCGTTGTATCCGTGGACAGCCACCTATTTCTTGGTGCAGGGTAAACTTCAGAGTACCGGCTATCCTACACTGCTGTCTGTATCTATTATTATTCTTGTATCAGCAGTTGGTTTTCTTATGACCTTTCATCATTTTAAAAAGGAGGATTTGAAATAATGGTACTTGATTTTATAGAAATTTTAAAAGTTATTTTTCTTCGCAAATTGCAAGTGCAAGTTGGACACCTGCACGGTAGAAATTAGTTAATCAGAGCGTCGGTCAGGATGGAAGCCGCTGGCTTCCGTCCTGGCGATGCTGCCGCAGCCGGAGGCTGCGTAAACAGAGTCGAGGAACTCATCAAACAGTTCCTCTGGGGTGCGGTAGCCCAGCTTCTTGCGAGGGCGTCCGTTCAGCTCATCAGCAGCAGACAAGATGTACTCTGGAGAGAAGGATTCAATGGAGGCACCCTTGGGCACGAAGGCTCGGAGCAGCCCATTGTGACGCCTGTTTTGGGGACGTTCCACGAAGTATAGGGATGTGCAAAATAGACTGCACTGCCCCAGTTCTCGACCAGACTGAACGTAGAGAACTCCGATCCGTTGTCCACGGTAATGGTCTTGAAGACCTGTGAGAACTTGTCTCCAAATTCCTCCCTGAGCGATTGCATGGCGTTCAGAACGGAGTCTGCATCCTTGCCAGGAATCCGGATGGCAATATAGTTCTCCGTTTCTTCTCCAACAGGGAGAGGACGACAGCCCTTTACCAGCCCTCTTGCCCACGACAGTGTCACCTTCCCAATGTCCCTCCTCGATGCGCAGAGCCGCAATCTCAGGTCTCTGGGAGATGTCCGTGCCGAAGCTCTTCTTGTGTTCACGGGGCTTGGAATCCTTGTGCTGCTTGCGTTTCATGGCTTCGGGTAGTTCCGTCACAGACAAGTCAAGGTTGCCTGCCCAGACCTCATTGTAAAGCGTGCGGGTGCAGACCATCTCATCTGCTGGAAACAGTCCATGCAGACGGGCATAGCCAACGCAGGAATCCAGAGACCACTTGTGTTCCTTTGAACTGCTTGACTACCCAACGAAGGAAGTGGGCGCAGCGGCAAATCCGATGGTGTTTCCGAGAATGCTTCCTGTTGGCCTTGTAGACGGCCTCTCCATGCCTTGCTGAGTAACCGGGTTTCCTGCCCTTATTGCTCTTACGAGGCGGTGTGCCGCGCTTTAGCTCGTTCCCAACGGTGGTTGGTGAACATCCGATTGCTCTGGCAATGGCTCTGTTCGTGTAGCCTGCGTTCTTGAGATGCTGGATCGCGCCTCGTTCCTCTCGCTGTAAGTGCTGTCCCTTCTTGCGTTCTACCGGTTCTGTGATATAATCTTGGCAGTCCATAGTGATTGCCCTCCCTTGGCAGATGTTGTGTGCAAACTTCATTCTACCATGTGGGGAAAATCACTATGGTTTTTTCTTAGGTGTCCAACTTCATTATGCAATCAACCAGTTATTTTTCTTGGAATTGTTGAGGGTATTACTGAGTGGCTACCTATCAGCAGCACAGGACATATGATTCTTGTGGACGAATTTATCACACTTAATATGAGCGAAGCATTTAAAGAAATGTTTTTTGTTGTTATTCAACTTGGAGCTATACTCGCAGTGGTTGTAATGTTTTGGAACAAGATGTTTCCCTTTCAATTTAAGAACAAAGCACAGTCAATTGTTAAAAAGGATACTTTCTCGTTGTGGTTCAAGGTTGCGGTAGCTTGTGTACCGTCAGCTATTATGGGGATTCTATTTGATGATTATTTGGATGCTTACCTCCAAACCCCCATTGTGATTTCAATCATGTTAATCTTTATGGTTTGTTATTCATTCTCATAGAAAATTGGAATAATAAAGCGTACTCCTACTACTATGGCACTTTCTGACATCAGCTATAAAACAGCAATCTTGATAGGGGCATTTCAAGTGTTATCACTTATACCCGGCACATCACGGTCGGGAGCAACGATTATAGGTGCTTTACTCATAGGAGTTTCACGAGTGGCAGCAGCAGAGTTTACTTTTTTCCTCGCAGTACCTACTATGCTTGGAGCAAGTGCTTTTAAGCTGTTAAAATTCGGGTTTGAATTTACAAGTGCAGAACTGCTCGCTCTTGTTCTCGGTATGGCTGTGGCATTTGCGGTATCTGTCTTAGTAATTAAATTCCTAATGAACTTTATCAAAACATGATTTTAAGGTGTTTGGTTGGTATCGAATTGTGCTTGGTATACTTGTTGTACTTATAAAATCTTAATAATGCGTTTTCTTTGTGCGCGAATAAAAATGCCAGTTGGTCCTTAAGATCAGCTGGCATTTTTGTTTCTGGGGATGGAAAACAACCCAGAGATTCTCGTTGTCGATCTCCTCCTGATTTTAGTTTGCATGGTGAATTTTGCAAATTGAATCTACAGGAGGTTAATAATGGGATTTAATTATGGATATGAGAAAAAGAAGTTTGATAGTAGATGGAAGCGTTTAGAAGTTGAGTATTGTGATGCAGGGATGAGCGAAGAACAGATTGCTGCCATGAAAGAATATGACTGGGCATGGTTTTGCAGTCAAAGGGTTTTTCAAAACCATACGCAACCAATACCTTGTGAACAATATGATGAAGTATGTGGTCAATCACAGCTGTTCCGAAAGTTTGCATCGTTATCTTATCAATGGGATGTTGATAAGATTGATCAAACGCGATATGGATGGTTGGCTTCGGTGGAAAACGAACAACTACTGTTGAGATTGAAGAAGCTGTCGAAGAAAGATTTGGAGCTATTGACATTACTTTTTGTGGATGGTTATGGGCTGACGGCACCGAAGAAGCGAAACCCAAAGTCATCAGCAAAAAATCCGGGAGATTCCGCAAATGGCAAAGAAAAGAAATTGATGAAGGCTGAGCGAAAGGAAGCGCGCCTACGAAAAGGCAAGCAGTGGCTGCTCACCTATACCGGCTCACCGAAAAAGATCAACAAGCATTACCGGGAACGCTTTCATGTGGATGCTGTGACGGCTGCTAAAGATTTGCAGGAGCTTGGAGTCGATTATACACAGGAGCAGCTTGACCAGATTAAACGGGCCGAAGAACAGCGGCTCCGGCAGCGGAGAATGGAGCGGGAAGCGAAGGAACGGGAGCGGTTGGCAGAACTGTATAAGGACTGCGATGGTCGTTTTGCTTTTATCGCTGGATACACAGATGGCGGCGCACCGTATGGTGTGATGTGGGAAGAAGTCGGCATTGATCCGGGACTGCCGTTCGAGGAAAAAGTGAAGCTCTATCACATGCAGATGTTAGGCTGATAATTGTGCAGACGGCATCTGCACAATTTGCAACAAAAAGAGGAGCCGGTCAAGACTCCTCGAAGATACGTTATTTCAAAAAGTTGCTTTTATGTTCCAGTGCGTGCAGATTATAACCAAGTGTAGCCAAGTGTGCTACCTTCAGCGCAACCAGATTGATGTCGGTGGACATCGCACTGGCGATCTGCTCGGCTGTATATCCATACTCATAGATGTAGCGAAGAACTTCATCGCTGTCCATCAGGATCTCCGCTGCTACGATGTTAGCTTCATATTCCGGTTTGGATTTCATGTCATAGAGCATGAACTCATGAATCGGGGTGGTTTTCGCCATATTCCGGTGAAGCTGGTCATGCCCTAATTCATGTGCGCACGATGCGCAGCATATTTTCATCAGACTGTTATTCAGGAAAATAAAGCGATTTCGCTTAATCACCCGGTACATTCCCTTCAGGGAACCAAAATTTTCGCAAAGCATGACATTGATACCAAGCTGCCTTGCAATTTCAAAAGGGTCTCTGGAACCGCAGCGTTTTACCAGTTTCTCACCGACCCGTGAAAGCTGTTCCGCATTCATCATACCACCTCCAGTTTACAGTATAGCGAAAAGTGTGTACGATAAATATCACTGATCGGTTTTTTTACGCCTCGTTTTCGGGGCGTATTTTTTATTGTTCTCTTTGGCAATCCAGTAGGCATCAGTCAGAGCTTTATAAGCTCCCTCGATGGCATCTTCACTTAATTCGCCGCCAGCAAACATACCGGTCACTTCGCTGACCAGTTCTTCAATATCTTTCGCTGCTTTTGCGCCGCCTTTTTCATGGGCTTCTACAACATAGGTGCCGCTGCTTCCCAGCAGATACTCAGTAGTAGTATTCAGCGCATCCGCGATCTTCTGGATCGTAACCATATTGGATGGTTTACGGCTGCCAAGCTCATAATTCTGAATTGTGCGGGCGGTTACACCGGCCTTCTCTGCAAGTTCTACCTGAGTTAAATTGGCTTCTGTTCTTTTTTCTTTCAACCTTTCTTTGAAGACCATAGGAATACCTCTTTCTTTTTTGATTACGAACACGAACACTTTTTCATAAAAATCTATTGACACGAAAAACTGTGCTTGCTATAATGACGATGAAAACACGAAATATAATTCGTGTAATTATAGTATCACAAGAAATGCTGTGTGTCAATGCGTTCGTGAAAAGTTGTTCGTGCTTTCGCGAACGGAGGGAGGAATACAAGATGCAAAGAGTGATCCTTCACTGTGATATGAATAATTTCTATGCCTCTGTCGAGTGTATGCTGAATCCGGAACTGAAGAACAAGCCGGTGGCAGTGTGTGGTTCTGTGGAGGAACGGCATGGTATTGTACTTGCGAAGAACTATGCAGCAAAGGCGTTTGGCGTTTCCACGGGAGAGGCAATCTGGCAAGCAAAGCAGAAGTGCCAGGATCTTGTGATCGTGGAGCCGCACTATGAGCAATATATGAAGTTTTCAAAATTAGCCCGTGAGATATACGGTCGTTATACTGACCAGATTGAACCTTACGGGATGGACGAATGCTGGCTGGATGTGACCGGAAGCGGCTGCATGGGAACTGGATTTGAAATCGCAGATGAGATTCGCAGAACCGTTAAGTTTGAACTGGGCCTTACGATTTCCGCAGGAGTGAGCTTCAACAAGATTTTTGCCAAGCTTGGGTCGGATATGAAAAAGCCGGATGCGATTACCTGCATCGAAGCAGATTCATTCCGTGAGAAGATTTGGTGTCTTCCTGCCTCTGACTTGCTTGGAGTCGGCAGAGCGACCGAGAAGGTTCTATCCGGTTATGGGATTCATACCATTGGAGAGCTTGCTGCAACATCGGATGATTTCTTGAAGTGCCGCCTTGGAAAGAATGGACTGGCGATTAAGAAATATGCCAATGGGCTGGATGATTCGCCGGTTATGCTTTCCGATTATGTTTCTCCGGTAAAGAGCATCGGACACGGGATAACGACCATGCAGGATTTGGAGAATAACGCCGAAGTCTGGTGTGTCATGCTGGAGCTGGTGCAGGAGATTGGAACCAAGCTACGAACACATAAAAGAAAGCGGGCGGAATAGCGATTTCCATCCGCAACAATGAGCTTTTCACGAAGAGTGGCAGTGCCGGATTAGCATTCCGACACAAAGCCCCACCTATCTGGCGAAAACCGCATTTGCTCTGTTTGATAAGAATTATCAGTGGGAACACCCGATTCGTTCGGTGACAGTTCGGGCAATCAACCTGTTTGAAGAGGATTGTCCGATACAATACGACCTATTCACTGATGTGAAATCACTGGATCGCCAGGAACGCTGGACGCAGCGATTGAGCAGATTCGATTCCGATTCGGGAAAGATGCGATTAAAAATGGGGTACTTTTCAGAAAAGCAAGATGCCGACAGAGCGAAAAGTGGATTTGGTTATGCCGACAGGAATGATTGGTTAATACAGCACCGGCAGAATCTGGTGAGTTCTTTGCTAAAGAAGTCAACACATTCGCCGGTTTACAGAGAAGGAGCGTAGAATATGTCGGAACAGAAATGTAGAAAAGTATATGTACCTGTGAATTTAGATGTGGATGCAGAGGAAATATCCGTCCGCGTCTGATTCGGTGGATTGACGGACGGGTGTATGAGATCGACCGATTGAAGCATAAGTGTCGGGCTGCTTCCACGAAGGTAGGAGGCTGCGGAATCCGCTATACGGTCATGATCGGTGGGCATGAGAGCTTCCTGTACAACGAAGATGAAAAATGGTTCGTTGAAGCAAAGGAGCAGTGCCTATGATCCTTTCGCAGAAAACATAGAGGAAATCGCTGTTGCAGTGATAAGAGATTTTCAAAAGTCCTTTTCGGCAGCGAAGCAGATGATCCGAAGATTCGCGCTTCCGACACCCATTGACCAGTTTGCATCCGACTATCTGAACTTGAAAGTGTCATTTCAAAAGTTGTCCTCGGACGGAAGCATCTATGGTCTGACCGCGTATGTGGATACAGAATATCAGATAGAGGTTGATGGAAGTCAGAGGAGCATTTTCCTGAAAACCAATGATGTGGTTCTGGACAAGGGCTTTATTGAACCGGAGAATATTCCGGAAACTCTGCGGAAAACGCAGATTTACGCTGGCGCATGAGTGCGCTCACCAGATACTGTTTCAGCTGGATTCCGATGACCGAAAGATAGCCTGCCATAAGAGACCGGAAGTGCGAGGAAATGGCTCCCGCGTTCTGAGAACGCAGGAGGATTGGAACGAATGGCAGGCCAATTCGCTGGGAGCTGCCATCCTGATGCCCCAGTCAGAGGTGGATCGGGCGATGTGGTTCATTAACAGCAGAAAGCCTCTGACCTGTTATGGATGGCGTTTTTACGACAAGGATCAGGTCAAAATAGACACTTTCTGTGGTGTTTTTGGCGTTTCGAGATCGGCAGCTGCTATACGCTTGGAACAACTGGGCTATCTGAACCGGAAAAAGGATTATGAATATCGTGATCCATTGGAGGTGTGGCCATGAGCAGGAATATCAGAGTATCGGAACCATCTGCGGAAATGCAGATTAAAATCATCCGGGCAAAGGATGCAATCGCTTCCCAAAAGCCCAGGACTGTCAGGTGTCCTTATTGCCGACATAATTCAATCATCGTCTTTGAGGATACCAGAGGACATGTGCAGACCAAATGCAAGGCCTGCGGACGTGAGACCGTCTTCAATGTTTTGGAGATGAGAAGATTACGGAGATTGCAGCTCTACTATTCGTCTCTGAATGGTTGAGATGACAATAAATAACCCTATTAACACAATTTTATAAGTCATAGCTGTGCTGTGGAGCCGCTGACAGGCGAAGTCTTCCGAATGCCGCATGAGACAGAATTATGGAATACCCATGTTCTGTTTTATCGGCACAGGATTTTTTCTTCACCGTCATGCGGCTCCTTTTTTGACCTTCCGTCGGTCCGGTTCTGTACCGGCTGTGCGGAAGGAGAAACGTATGTATTACGATCAGCATGTATGTGGAGCAAGAATTCAGGAGCTGCGCAAATCAAAAGGGTATACGCAGGAGGCTCTGGCTGAGGCGATTGATATTGATGCAAAACGCATTTCAAAATTGAGCGCGGAGCAATATCGGCATCTTATAACGACATGATTCTGTTTTCGGAATTCTTTGGAGTAACGCTGGATTATCTGATTATTGGCAAGAGACAGGATGTGGATGCGTTGAAAAAGAGAGTGCAGGATGCCATTACGCAGCTTCAGGAAGCACTGATGTGAACTCGCAAAATTAGGTGGGCAAAGTCGCAGTTTCCGGCGTGTTATGTAAAACCGCATTCTTTTATACTTACTTTACAGCTAAGGCAACAAGGCTGATGAACTATGAAAATTGAATACTCATTCTCCAATTACATTACTGACAGAACGAGCCTTCGACTGCACGCCATGATGCCCAACAGGGCGAAGCGGAATCGCAGCAGCAAATGTCGGATTGCAACCGACGGTGGTGTAAAAGCCTGTCAGGGACAATGATACTTCCGTAATTCGCGGTCCGGCCATAAAGAAGGCGGGATGGTTAAATTCCAATGGAGCAGTGAAGCACACTGCCGCTTGTGAAAATCCCCGATCTCTGGGGTGCCAAGAAAAGTACAGAGAAACCATATTTTAAGAAAGCTGTCAGAATAAAGCAGTTGTATTATTTTCTGTCAGCTTTTATCCATAGATGATTATGAGATTGGAGGCAACCAGATGAAAGAAAACTGGGTTTACCGGCGAGGAGATATTTACCTTGCCAATCTTGGTGTTCCGATAGGATCAAAGCAGGGCGGTGTTCGTCCGGTAGTGGTTCTTCAGAACGATGTCGGCAACTTTTATTCGCCGACGATTACGGTTTGCTCCTCTGACAACGAAGATACAAAAGAAAAGAAACCAGCCGACACATTATTTTCTTCGGAAGGCAAAAGGGCTGGCAAGATCTTCGATGGTATTGGCGGAGCAGCGATACATGTGATAAGACCTGTGTGATTCGGTATCTCGGCAAGGTAAGCAAAGGGACAGATGCGCGGAATTGATGAAGCTGTGAAAGTGCAGCTTGGATATTATATTCCGGAACAGGCAGAGAAAAGAAGACAAGGCAAATGCCGAAAGGAAGTGAATTTTGATGGTGGATAAATTGATTAAGCGTAAAGAAGCCGCTGAGATGTTGGGAATTAGCCTGGACACCTTGGATCATGCAAGAATGGAAGGGCTGATCACTTACGTTCAGTATGTTGAGAATGGCTGTGTTTATTTTACTGAAGTTGGACTTCAGGAGTATATTGCAAGGTCTACACCGTGCAAGGCCGAAGGATAACAATCCGACTTTCCGAAAGAGAACGGCCAGGAGCGAAATTCGACATCGTTGAGTATTGGCAGGTTATTCGCAATAATGAATATATCAGCTAAAAGTTTGGAGGTGTCGAAGATGGCAAGAAAAAGATATGCGATTCCTCAGTACGGAACCGTCATCATGGCGGGTAAGGAATATTACCGGACTCGAATTGAGGATGCTGATGGAAAGCGGGTGGCGTTGTATGGCAGAACCCGTGAAGAATTATATGATAAGGTGCTCGAAGCGAGAGAGCAGATTGAGGATAATACATTTCGCAGATCATCCCCCACAGTAAAGGAGTATTGCGAAAAGTGGCTATTGTTACAATCCGCACAGGTAAGAGCCACTACGTTGACGGATTACACATCGAAGGTAAAACGGCATATTATAAAGCCGCTGGGTCATATGAATATAGCAGATGTTACAGCAGATGATATTCGTCTGGCACTGGTTCCGGTATCCAAAAAATCAGCATCTGTGTACAAATCGGTTAATATCCTTTATAAGAGCATTTTTGCGGCAGCAAAAGAAAGCAAAGTGATTCAGGACAATCCTACAATTTATTTGTCTGGAAAGAACGGAGGCGTTCCTCAAAAAGAGAAAACCCCTTTGACGGATGATCAGGTGGAGAGGTTGCTGGATGCGATAAAAGGATTGCCACCGTATGTATTTGTGATGCTTGGTTTGTATGCGGGGCTTCGGCGAGAAGAAATTCTTGCATTGCAGTGGGATTCAGTTTTTCTGGATGAAGCAGCACCGTATTTGACAGTGTGCAGAGCTTGGCATACAGAGCACAATCGACCGGTAATAATGTCTGAACTGAAAACAAAGGCTGCTCATCGAGATATACCGCTTCCTGATTGCCTGACGAAATGCCTGAGAGAAGCAAAGGAGACTTCCACATCAGACTATGTTGTTGCGAACAGCGAGGGTGAACCGCTTTCATATACGCAGTTTAAGAGGCTCTGGCAGTATATTGTGACCAGAACTGTAAAGGAACGGAGCTACTACCGTTATGAGAATGGAAAACGAGGTGAAGCATACGGTGAAACCGGTGCTGGGCGAAAGAGCTGCGCATAATGGAAAGGTGGTTTATAGCTTAGATTTTGAAGTGACACCACATTTGCTGCGGCATACTTATATTACAAATCTTATTCACGCATCGGTTGATCCTAAAACAGTTCAGTATCTTGCCGGTCATGAGAACAGCAAGATAACGATGGACATTTATGCAAAGGCAAAGTATAACCGACCGGATGAACTGGCGGGCATATTAGAGGATACCTTTACACTGTGGGATGCAGAATAGGCCAGACAGTTTCATGAATGAGATCAAAAAGAGTAGGGATAATCCCTGCTCTTTTTACATATAGCCGACATCCTTGAGAACCGGAGCAGCATTCTGGATAATTAAAGAGCAAAGATCAATTTGGATATATCAAGAAAATGGAGGAAGCAATAATGGCAAGAAAAAAAGTAGTGCCGGAATATGGAACAATTATGAAGAGGGGCGTTCAATATTACAGAACACGAATGCAGGATGCGGATGGAAAATGGATTTCGCTATATGCACAGACTCCTGAAGAGCTGTACGATAAATCCATTGAGATGAAGCGCAGTATTGAGGATGAAATATTCCGGAAGAATAATCCGACAGTAGCTGAGTATTGCGAAAAATGGTTGAAGATGCGCTCGGCGAGTGTGCGAGAAAACACATTGAGTGGATATGAGCGCACGATAAGAAAATACATTATTGGAGCTATTGGAGATATGTATATGGACGAAGTGACGACCGATGACCTTCGCTTGCTGCTGGTGCCAATCTCCAAGCAATCAGCTTCCCTGTACAGCAAAATGAATATGCTGATCAAATGTGTTTTCTATTCAGCAGAAGAAAGCAAAATCATCAGTTATAATCCGGCTGCGTCGCTTTCTGCAAAAGGCGGAACACCAAAGCAGGAAAAGAAGGCATTGACGGATGAGCAGGTGAAAATTCTTCTGGATACAATCAGGGGATTACCACCGTATGTTTTCGTAATGATTGGGTTGTACGCAGGGTTGAGGCGGGAAGAAATTCTTGCACTGCGATGGGATTGTGTTTTCCTGGATGGTGCCACCCCATATATATCGGTAAGGCGAGCATGGCGTTCTGTAAATAATCGTCCGGTAATTTCAACAGAATTAAAAACGCCAGCAGCCAAAAGGGACATTCCCATTCCGGGCAAGTTGGTGGAATGTTTGAAAGAGGCAAAAGAAAAGTCAAAATCGGAATATGTGATCTCGGACAGGAATGGTAACGCTCTGGCTGAATCTCAGTTCGTGAGGGTGTGGAAGTACATAGCAGTTCGTTCTACGGAAGAACGCTGCTATTACACCTATGTGAATGGGCAGAAGATTAAGCATGTGGTAAAGCCGAAGCTTGGTGAGCATCAGCCGAACAATCTGAAGTTGGTATATACGATGGATTTTCAAGTGACACCGCATCAATTGCGTCACACTTATATCACGAACCTGATTTATGCTTCGGTTGATCCTAAAACCGTACAGTATCTTGCCGGACACGAAAACAGCAAGGTGACTATGGACATTTACGCTAAAGTCAAGTATAATAAACCTGCCCAATTACATGGGGTGATCAACAGAGCAATCGACACATCAAAAAAAGATTAGGGTTAAAATCCGACAAGGGCCTACAAAATCGTGGGTTTAAGAACTGGTGGACGAAGAGCAAAAGCTTGAAAACCGCGTAAAATCAAGCAAAATCGAGCTTCGGTTTCGTGAAGTACGGTCTCAAAGCAGCTCGTCGCGCTCCACAGTTTTCAAAGAGATAATTATCTCGAAAGAGACAATCGAATTATGTTTACAAACCCCGGAAAATCAAGGTTTTCCGGGGTTTTCTCCCAAACGGGTTGATATGTTTCAAAGTGAAGTTCCTTAAATCTTTGAAGCCGCAAAATGATGCAAGCTCTTTCTTTGATTTGGATTCTATGCAGAAAGCCAAAATTTGCGTAGACCACTTCCGCGGCGTTCCATGTATTTCATGCGGTGAAAATTCCTTTGCGATTTTTTGGTTGACAATGTCAAAATTACATAGTATCCCCACTCGCTTGAAACCTTGAAGCGTTCTGGCGCGGCGGAGATCGAGCAAGTGGCAGCTTCAGATACAGTGAAAAATATACTTTGCCTTGGGACGGAGATAAATGAGATTCTTGAAACACTCATTGTGCGTGGGCAGAAAAGCGGCGAGGTAAGAAAAGAAGTTGTTCCTGTGCTGACGGTCTATGTCCTCTCCACAAGCATTGATTCGCTGCTTGCGCTTGCCGAGACAAAGGGAAAATTCATTTGCGCGCAGAATGGTATGACAGAAGAGGAGTTCCTTGACTATGGTTTCCGACAGATAATCAACTCTATCCTTGAAGTACGAATATGATGAGGGTGCGACATGGATAAAATGTATCTTAGAGATGCAGTATTGGCAGCGCAATGAGAAAGTTATATGAGAAAACGCATAACGAACCACGAAGATTTCGCTTGAGATATTATGACGATTCAAGAGGTTAAGAGAGCGTAAAGATCATTTACAATCAGGAAAAGGTGAGGTGGTATAAATGGTTGAAAATATAGAAAAGAAATTAGTTAGAGGATTTTCCGTTATTTTGTCCGAAATGTAAATATACTTGTGTGATTTATTTTAGAAATAAAAAAATTGAAGAAATTAAAACGCCAGACCTTAGACGCAGAGTAAGACCTGATAGATGAAGGTTTGCTCTGCGTTTTGTAATCAATACACTCAGCACGCCTGTAAATGATACAGGTCTTACCGTAGAAATGCAACTGCTTCATACGGGCACTGGAGCTGTCTCATGCAAATACGAAAGAAATGGAAGAAAATAGGAAACATCAAACATGGAGGACAAAGGAATGAATAACGAAGTTAGTATTACTGCCCTGATGAGTTCATTTGGACGGGCGTTTCATGCAGAAAATGAAGATCATCCGGTTTCACGGATCATCTTGCAAAAGAGCTGATGACAGCAGAAGAATATGCCGCCGTTCTGACTGGCACAAAGCAATATGTTATGCTCGGCGCAGGTCTGGATACCTTCGCTTTCGGGAAAAGAATTCTTATCAAAACATAGAATATTTGAAGTCGATCATCCCCTGACGAAGAAAGATAAAATAGAACGGATCACCCGTGCCGGTTGTACGATTCCTGATAATCTCACCTTTGTTCCTGCGGATTTTACGAAAGATAATGTAGCGGAACGTCTGATCGATGGGGGGTGACGCATCTGTGAAAACGTTTTTCTCATGGCTCGGCGTAACGTATTATCTTTCGACGGAAGCAATCAATACGATGTTGGCTGCACTTTCCGAACTTTGTGCGGATGGGAGTTCGCTTGTGTTTGATTATCCAGATGAGAATTTCTTTGATGCTTCCGAAAAGCGTGTGCAGAACACAATTATGATGGCAAAAGCAGGTGACGAGCCAATGCAATCAGCCTTTTCCTATAGCGAGATTGAAAAACTCCTGGAGAAACATGGCTTTCTGCTTTATGAGTTGTTGACACCGGATGATATTCAAAGGGATATTGTCGACAAGGCAGGGGCGGATATGAAAGCCTTTGAGCATGTTAATTACTGTCTTGCTGTCAGGAAAACTAAAAGGCTGTCACACAACCAGTCGGATCAGGTAACTTTTACAAGATAACAGGAATGGGAAATTGCCCTCCGAAAAGATTGTCTAAAATATAACAAACAGACAGGAAATGTTTCAATAAAGCAGGAAAAAGCAGCATGGCAGAAGTAAACGCTGTGGAAAAGCAGCCTGTTACCCAAGAGTACCTGAAAAAAATGGACGCCTATTGGCGTGCGGCAAACTATCTTGGAGCAGCACAGTTATATTTACTGGACAACCCGTTATTACGCGAGCCGTTGACGATGGATCATATAAAGAAAAAGATCGTCGGACACTGGGGAACCGTTCCGGGACAGAACTTTGTATACGTTCATTTAAACCGTGTCATCAAAAAATATGATCAGGATATGATCTTAATTTCCGGTCCTGGCCACGGTGGAAACTTTTGTGGCAAATACATATTTAGAGGAACTTACAGCGAGGTATATCCGAACATCGGAGAGGATATGGACGGACTGAAAAAACTGTGTAAACAGTTTTCTTTCCCGGGCGGTATCTCAAGCCATGTTGCACCGGAAACTCCTGGTTCCATCAACGAGGGCGGTGAGCTTGGATATTCACTGGCACACTCTTTTGGTGCGGTATTTGACAACCCGGATCTGGTTGCAGAATGTATCGTCGGAGACGGTGAGTCCGAGACTGGACCGCTTGCAACTTCCTGGCAGTGCAACAAATTTTTAAACCCGAAACAGACGGTGCGGTTTTACCGATCCTGCATCTGAACGGATATAAGATCAGCAACCCGACCATCTTAGCACGTATTTCCCGTGAAGAATTAGAGCATTTCTTCGACGGATGCGGCTGGAAACCGTATTTCGTGGAGGGCGATGAGCCGATGGATATGCACAGCAAGATGGCGGCTGCCTTAGATCAGGCGATGGATGAGATCAAGGCGATCCAGAAAAATGCGAGAGAAAATGATGATCTGACCAGACCGAAATGGCCGATGATCGTACTCCGCACCCCGAAGGGCTGGACAGGACCAAAGGTAGTGGATGGCAATCAGATCGAAGGCTCTTTCCGTGCACATCAGGTTCCGATCATGATGGACAAACCGGAACATCTTCAGATGTTAAAAGACTGGCTGTTAAGTTATCATCCGGAGGAGCTGTTTGATGAGGACGGAAAACTGATTCCGGAATTAAAGGCATTAGCACCGACCGGCGACCGCAGGATTGGATCAAACCCGCATGCAAACGGGGGTAAATTACTGCGCGATCTGCGTCTGCCTGATTTTAAAGATTATGCTGTGGATGTTCCAAAGCCGGGTGCTGTGGAAGCGCAGGATATGATCGAACTTGGCGGATTTGTCAGAGATATTTTCGAGTTAAATGAAGATGCAAAGAACTTCCGTATTTTCGGACCGGATGAGACGATGTCAAACCGTCTTGGAAAAGTATTTGAGGCAACGAACCGTGACTGGAACGGTGAGGCTTATGATACGGATGAATTCCTTGCACATGACGGACGTGTCATGGACTCTATGTTGAGTGAGCATATGTGTGAGGGATGGTTAGAGGGATATCTGTTAACCGGACGTCATGGATTCTTTGCAAGTTATGAGGCATTTATCCGTGTGGTTGATTCCATGTGTGCACAGCATGCAAAATGGTTAAAGGTTTGCAACCAGCTTCCGTGGAGACAGTCCATTGCATCCTTGAACCTGATTTTAAGCTCGATGTATGGCAGCAGGATCACAATGGATTTACACATCAGGATCAGGGTTCTTAGACCACATTGCAAATAAAAAATCAGACGTGGTACGCCTTTATCTGCCGCCAGATGCAAACTGTTTATTATCCTGCTTCGATCACTGTATCCGCAGCCGCAACTATGTCAATGTGCTCGTGACATCCAAACATCCGAGACAGCAGTGGCTGACCATGGAGCAGGCAGTCAAACACTGCACCCAGGGTATCGGCATCTGGGTGGAGCAAGCAACGACCAGGGCGAAGAGCCGGATGTAGTTATGGCATGCTGCGGTGATACACCGACATTAGAGACATTGGCAGCCGTTACGATCTTAAGAGAGGCATTGCCGGAGATTAAGATCCGTGTGATCAACGTTGTCGATCTCATGAAATTAGAGCCGAACACGAAACATCCGCAAGGACTCAGCGATGCAGAATACGATGCACTCTTTACCAAAGACAAACCGATCATTTTTGCATTCCACGGTTATCACACACTGATCCATGAGCTGACCTACCGCAGAACCAACCGCAACATCCACGTTTACGGTTATCAGGAGGAAGGTACGATTACAACACCGTTTGATATGCGTGTACAAAACGAAATCGACCGTTTCCACTTAGTAAAGAACGTCATCAAATATCTGCCACAGCTTGGAAACAGAGGATCTTATCTGGTACAGCAGATGAACGACAAACTCGTAGAGCACAAACAGTACATCCACGAGTACGGTCAGGATCTGCCTGAGGTAAGAGACTGGAAATGGAATCTGTAAGATAAATCTGAAAAAATAGTTACATCTTTTTGCGGAACTGTGCCGGCGTAAGCTGGTGCCGTTCCGTAAATATTTTATAGAAATAACCTTTGTTGTGGTAACCGACCGCTTCCGTGATCTGGTCGATCGTGGCATCGGTCGTAAGAAGCAGCGTTTCAGCGCGGCGCAGGCAGAAGCTGTAAGTATTCCGTATAGGTAAGCCCGGTCTGTGTTTTTATGAGACGGTTAAAATAATCTTCCTGAAAATGAAATTCCTCAGAAAGTCCTGTAATGGAAATCTGGGTCAGATGATTTTCCATATAATCTGTGATCTCTTCAAATAAAATCCAGTTCATCTGTTTTCGCAGTTGTTTTGACAGCGAAAATTCATAATTGTTCAAGAATCCTGAAAATACAGCAGTAATCCCTGACAGATCAAAGGGGAGGCAACATCATGCTGTTTTAACTCGGACAGCAGCTGATAAAGCGCCTGTTCCATTTTTTCCATACCCTCCGGCTGTGGACGGAAATGCAGATACTGCTGCAGATTTTTCTGCTCTAATAATGCCATATTTAAAAAAGAAGCAATTCTTCCGGAAGTGCTCAGATGTTTCATGATATCATTAAAAATAGCATTTGTGATACCGAGAAATAAGATCGTGGAAGAACCACTGTCTAAGATTTCCTGATGTTCACAGTTGCGGTCGATCAGGCAGAGTTCCCCCTTGTGGAAAGTAAATTCATTGCCGAGGATCTTCTGACGGTATTCGCCGTCCACGATATAAAAAAGTTCGAGATATTCATGTGAGTGCATCTGGGTGCGCATGCCCGGTTCAAACCGTTTCTCGTAAGTAAAGGCGGTACCGGAGGGGATGATCGTGGCAGAAACAGTGTGAGGTTCGTGGATATCCCAGATCAGGCCAAACATGTGCTCTGATTCCGGAAGGGGATATGGTTTGACTTCGATATCGTGCTGCGAATACTCCGGACAGACAATGCGGAAACGCTGATAAATATCTGGTGATTCATAAGTTGTATTATCATAAAGAAGATGTCTGATATATTGTTTTAAGTTCATAATAACCTCATCTGAAAGCAGCAAAATGTGAAATATTTTAAATATCTTTAGTTTATCACAGCACATTTTATGGCGCAATATGTCGAAAAGTATGAAAAAAATTTGTAATAAGTATTGTGTGTTTTTATTGAGGGGTGTACTATAATTATGCAAGTATATTCAAAAGCGAAAGGAAGAGGGATTTAGATGACAGGAGAACAATATGTAAGAGCAAATAAAAGAGTATATAATGTGGTAATAATCCTGCTGGCAGTGATGACGATTCTGTCTGTTATGGCATGTCTGGCGGAGTTTAAGATTACGATACTGCTTCAGACTGCAGCTGCAGTTGCGGGAATTATTGTTGTGAATACTTATGCAAAAAAGTTTTGGAATTCAAAAAAGGGTGGGGAAATCCTGCTTGGAACAGGAAGTGCTGTATATTGTGTATTTCTTTTACTGAATCAGAATAATTTTGTTTACGCATATGGAATCCCGCTCTTTGTTGCATGTGTTTTGTATTTAGATGTAAAGTTTGTATATTATGGTATTGGTGTAACTGCAGTAGGAAATATCATTCATATCATAGTGCAGGTTATTACAAAAAGAGCCGATGGGATAGAACTTTTTTTTAGTATTATCATTCTTGCAACAGTAGTTTATGCGGTATATGAAGCATCTATCCTCCTTACAAAATTTAGTGAAGAAAATCTGGAAATGCAGGCTGCAGCATCTGAAAAAATGCTGGCTACAGCGGAAAATCTGGTGAAACATTTTGATTCCGCAAAAGAGAAATTAGAGACATTAGAGGAAGTCATCAATAACAACAATGAATCTATTTCCAATATTGCCCAGAGCACAGGAAGTACTGCGGAGGCAATCCAGCAGAGCATTGATGTGTGAGAAATCCATAAGAATACGGACAGTGCAGAAAAACCAGAAGCGATGATTGATAAGGCAAATCATACGATGGAGAATGTGGCAGAGGGTGCAGAGACTGGTAACAGGATTAAAAAATCAGGCTGACAATGTGGAGCAGGCAAGTAACCAGGCGGCAGAGTCCACCAAACAGGTCAGCAACCGTGTGGAGGAAGTAAAAGGAATTGTTGCGACTATCTTAAGTATCTCCAGCCAGACCAATCTTCTTGCATTGAATGCTTCTATTGAGGCAGCAAGAGCAGGTGAGGCAGGAAAAGGGTTTACAGTCGTTGCGGAAGAAATCCGTCAGTTATCGGAGCAGACAAAGATGCAACGAACCGGATCACGGATATCATTCAGGATCTGAATGAAGATGCACAACATGCGATGGACAGTATGGAACATTCTGCGGATTCAATCCGTGAACAGAACGAACTGATTGAGACAACAAAGAATAAATTTGAGACCATCAATGACGAAATGCAGTCACTGGCAAGTGCAATCGGAGAGATCGAGGGAAGTATGCAGTCCATTTTAAACAGTACAGACACAATTTCCCAGAGTATATCGAATCTCTCTGCAACCGGTGAAGAAATAGCTGCTTCTTCCACAGAAGGACTTCAGACAGCAGAACATGCAGTAGATGCAATGAAACAGACCAAAGAGATCATTGATGCTACTTATCTGCTGGCACAGGATCTGGAGTCTTATGCAGAATAGATCAGACAGAAAATAACAGTGGGAGGCTGAAAAGTCAGGTAAAAATAAGTGACTGTTCATACTGGTGTGTGAACAATAACAAAAATGCAGGGATCAGGAGCAGAATGAATATTGCATATTGTGAAGATGAAAGATCCAGTTAGAATATATGGAGCAACTGATCAAAAGTGGGCAGACGAAGGGAATGACACTGTTACATATTTTGGCTATGGCAGTGCGAAGGAGCTGTTGTTTGAGCATTCGGACAGTTTCCCGTTTGATCTGCTCCTTTTGGATATTGATATGGACGGCATGGATGGCATGGCGCTCGCAAAGGAGATCCGGAAAAAAGATCAAAAACTTCCCATCGTTTTTTTGACGAACCGCAGTGAGTATGTGTTTGAAGGGTATGAGGTTGGCGCATTGCGCTATCTTTAAAACCGGTGGAGAGACAAAGCTGTTTTCTCTGCTGGATGAGATTTCTTATGCGCTTGGCAAAGAAAAGCGTTATCTGATCGAAAATGTGGGTGGGGAGACTGTAAAAATTCCGGTCGATACCATTTACAGTGTGGAGGCAAAAGGACATTATATCCGTCTGCACACGAGCGTGGGTGATTATGAATACAAAAGAATCTCTCGAGATCGCGGAGAAGCTGGCAAAAGATCAGCCGGGACAGAAAACGGAATTTATCAGTACACACCGCAGCTTTTTAGTCAGTCTTGCTGCGGTGGAGCGCGTGCAGCGCACAGAGTGCATCCTTTCGGACGGCAGTAGTGTGCCGGTGAGCAGGAATGCTTATAAGAGTGTAAATGAAGCATTTATCCGCTATTATATGGAACATGGGGATATGTGGAAAATGAGAATACCGCTGATCACAAAATATTTAGAAGAATATGGGTACCAGAATGCCCTGCTCGAAAAACAGGTACAGGAGGTACAGAATATCTATCTTACCATGCGCGGCTGGCGGCATGATTATCACAATCACCTGCAGGCAATGAAAGCGTATGTCAAGATGGGAGAATATGACAGGTTAAGGAATATTTAGGACTGCTGGAGCAGGACTTAGATCACGTCAATCAGCTGATTGGGACTGGAAATGTCAATTTGGATGCTATTTTAAATTCGAAAATATCCTTAGCATAGAAAACGGAATTGAGATCGACTATCAGGCAAAATGTCCGGAAACACTTGCTGTCAGTGATATCGACCTCTGTGCTCTGATCGAAACCTGTTAGACAATGCAGTGGAGTCCTGTGAGAAACTGACCACGGAAAAACCGTTTATCCGCCTTTATATCGGAGCACTCAAAAACAGCACATTTCGGTGTCGAACGCGACAAATGAGACAGTGCGCAAGATGGATTCAGATACATCAGTAAAAACAGGAAATCACGGGCATGGATTAAAACGGATCAATCTGGTGGTTGAAAAATATGGCGGGTACATTAACAGACAGAATGAGCCAGGGTGTTTGTGACGGAGGTTATGTTGCCGCTGTAAAGTTTTCGGAAAAAGCTGGTGGGAAAGGTGTGGCCGTCAGGTTGTGGTGGCAGACCGGTGTGTCAGCCACACCTTTCATTCAAGCCTTTGTATATTAGCGATACCGTTGGTGCACGGAGATGACCTTCCGTGCACTTTTTGAAAGTTCAAAAGCTGATAGAAGTATAGACATAGAAGTGATATCCACACCACCACCCCAAAACGGAGGAGCCACACAACATGAACCAACCGAAACTTACACCGCCGCATCCAACCAGCGCTACATCGTCCGCGAACTATGGCACTACGACAGATCCACCATCTTCTATGCTCTCGCCGAGATCATCACCCAGATCGGCAAAGGCTTCGGCGCCATACTGATCCATCCATGATCGTAGCGTTTTTAGAGCAGTACCAAAAAGGCATGATCACCCAGGAAACACTGCCCGGAGTAGTCGCAAAACTGGTAACATTTTTTGTCGGATACAGCATCTGGTGCATCATAACCGGATATCTGAAACGGAGAAACCAGTTCCAGTATGTAAAAATTCCGCTGCGGCACAATGATTGAATGCACCTATCAGAAATATATGTCACTCGACTATGTGCAGTGCGGGACGAAAAGTCCAGCAGCTTTTAAAGCGGGAGAGGCAGTCAGTGGAAACTACCGGGGCATCGAGGGTGTGCTTCATTACGACGTCGAACTCTTAAAAGGAAGCCGGGGCATGATCCTGTACGCATCCCTGATCTCCGGTGTATCGGCATGGCTGGTCGTACTTTTAGTTGTCATTTCACTGGTTCAGATCTTAAGCTATAAACTGGCAAATAATTACGAATTAAAACACCGTGATGCAAAGGCGAAACTTACAGTGACACAGGACTATCTGGACCGTCAGGCATATGCAGTGGAAAACGGAAAGATATAAAGGCTTTACCAGATGAAAGAATGGTTAAGCGGACATTACCGTGCTGCAAACAAAAAATACCAGGCACTGCTGGCAAAAAAAGGCATGTTATTTTGCGGATGATCTCTTTGGGCTGCTGCTGCAGCAGGCGGGATGTGGTCTGTTACGGCTATCTGATCGGACAGCTGATGCAGGGAATGTCCATCGCACGTTTTGTGCTTATATCAGGATCGTCAGTGGATTTCCACCACCTATTTTTCGGAACTTACGATGATGATCAGCCAGATCTCATCCTGCTTAAAGCCGGTCGGACAGATGCAGGAATTTACAGAGTTAGAGAATGTATATCACCATGGCGAGGAGTCCGGTTAAGGATGAAAAGGAGGCAGTGGAAGTCGAATTTTCACATGTCAGTTTTTCCTATCCGGGCACAGACCATAAGATATTAGATGATGTGAGCTTTCGCATTAAAAAAGGCGGAAAGATGGCGTTAGTCGGCATCAACGGTGCCGGAAAATCAACGATCGTCAAACTGCTCTGCGGTTTTTATATGCCGGATGAGGGACACATTTACATTAACGGAACGGATCTTGCCACGATGGATCTTGATGCGTGGTACCGGTCGCTTGCAGCAGTCTTTCAGGATGCATTTACCTATTCCTTTTCCATTGCGGACAATGTAACATGCAGCATGGGAGAGGACTATGATGCGGAAAAATGCAGGGAGGCATTAAAAGATGCCGGCCTCTGGGAGAAAATACAAAAACTTCCACAGAAAGAGAAAACATTTATCGGAAAGAGGTAAGTGAGGATGGCATCCATCTTTCCGGCGGGGAGAACACAGAAACTGATGCTTGCGCGTGCACTCTACAAAGGATGTGCACTGTTGCTTTTGGATGAGCCGACCGCAGCATTAGATGCGATCGCAGAAAATGAGATGTATGAGAAATACAATGAAATGCTGACTGGAAAAACGGCACTGTTTATTTCACACCGTCTGGCATCGACGCGGTTCTGTGACCATATTTTATTCCTGGAAAACGGAAAGATCACAGAGGAGGGCACCCATGAGGAACTGATGCAGGAAAATGGCGGATATGCCGAAATGTTCCTGGTACAGAGCAGATATTACAAAGAGGAAGGGGCACAGTCACATGAAGAAGATATGGCAGGAATTTAAAAGTTTTATAAAGATGATCAGCAAAGGGAAAAAAAGATGTGGCTGTTGTCATGGCAGCCAGCGGATTTATGAGGCATCCATTCCGTTTCTGGTATTTTATTTTCGGCACAGATTTTAAACAATGCGATCGAAGGGATTATGAGGCATGTGAAAAGCGTGGCAGCACTTTACTGTCACGCAGTTTGTCTGTGAACTGGTGAACCAGTTCTGCCAGAAACGGATCAAGTGCTCGGAGAGCTGACAGCAGATCATAAGACAGCAGATGGCAGACAAGGCATTTGAACTGCAGTATGAAAAATTTGAAAAACAGGAAACACTTGACTCATTAAGGCGCGCAAAACTTACGGCAGGCGGAAGCGGGGACATCAAAGACCAGGTGGATACCTGTTACCAGATTTTGTACAATTTTTTCCATGTGTTATTCGGTCGTATTTTTTCTTCTTCTGTTGCTGAAAATCGATGCCGAACAGAAAAAACATTTTTGTCTCCCTATGGATCAACGCTGCTTTTGATTGGCTTATATGCAGTTGTTGTAGTGAATTTATATCTTGGAAAAATACTCAGCGCGAAACAGTATGAATTTATACATGCAAATGACCACAATAATGCACTGGGCGGTTATCTGGGCGGGGTCATGACAGATGAAAGAAATAGCAAAGATATCAGACTTTATGACCTGTCAAAACTCTTTTTGGGGAAATTCAGACAGATGGTGGAGGGCTATAGTATTTATTTACAGATGGGAAAAGTAAATGGAAAATACAGGGGAATGATTGAGGGGCATCAACCAGTTTGCAGCAGGCGCTGCATATCTGCTAGCAGGCATGAAAGCATTAAACGGGATGATCGATATCGGATATGTCATCTTATATGCAGGTGTCATCTCACAGACCGTGAACTGTATTACGGAATTTGGTTCACAGGTCATTTCCTTTCAATTTTGTGCGGAATATTTAAGCGTTTTGATAAATTTATACAAAGTCCGGCAATGGCACGATGGTACATTGCCGATCGAAACAGGATGACGGACAATATGAATTTAATTTCATGATGTAAGTTTTGCTTACCCGGACTGTGGGACACAGGTGTTAAGCCATGTCAGCTTAAAATTTAATATTGGGAAAAATGGCGTTAGTCGGACAAAACGGTGCAGGAAAACGACATTGATCAAATTGCTCTGCCGTATGAGCCGACGGAGGGTACGATCACGTTAAACGGCATCGATATCTGGAAATATAACTATAGGGAATATACGAGGGCATTTTCCGTTGTCTTTCAGGACTTTGCAATGTTTTATCTGCCGGTCGGTGAGAATATTGCTGCAAGCAGTGCAGTGGATGAAGAGAGAGCATGGGAGGTGTTAGACCAGGTCGAACTGTCCGGACGTGTGAGAGCGATGAAGGACGGCCTGAAGACACAGCTTTATAACAACAACGGTGCGGGCGTCGATGTCTCCGGCGGTGAGGCACAGCGGCACCATCGCCCGCGCACTCTACAAAGATGCGCCGTTTGTGTTGATGTGACGAGCCGACCGCAGCCTTAGATCCGATCGCTGAGGCGCAGATCTACGAGAACTTTAATGAGATGGTACGCAATAAAACTGCAATTTATATTTCCCACCGCATGGTAGCTGTAAATTCTGCGACCGGATTGTAGTGCTGGATGCCGGAAACATTGCTGAGATGGGAACGCATGACACATTGTTAGCGGAAAATGGAATCTACGCCAGACTTTATCAGACACAGGCACAGTATTACGCGTAAAAACCATTGAAAAAAATCTTAATATTTGCTTAAAATCCTTATAAACTTATATTCAGATGGAAAATTGTGCTACAATACCAATGATGGGCAGGTTTGGCAAAAACTGCCCAAAAGAGAAAAATAAGAGGATGGGAGGCAAAATGTTATGATAAAAAAGAGACTGGAATGGTTAAAGCGCGGTCTGTGTATCACATTAGCAGGCGCTATGATCATCTGTTCCGATACCATGGCATTTGCAGCAGATGCGGCAAACGGGCGGTCGTGGAACAGACAGGAGAAGATCAAAGTTTTGACGGATGAACAGTCAGATCAGACAAAGAAGATGCGAAAATGAAAAGGCTTCTGAAGTAACCGACAAAACAAAGTTACGGAACAGGCAGAAACAGAGACTACCGGAACAACGGAAGAGACAAAACAACCGAAGTGACGGAAACGACGGAAAACACGGAAACAACCGAAGTGACGGAAACAACGGAAAACACAGAAGCTACCGAAGTGACGGAGTCAACCGAAAAGACGGAAACAACGGAAAACACAGAAGCTACCGAAGTGACGGAGTCAACCAGAAAGACGGAAGAAACCGAAAACCTGGGGAACGGAAACTACTGAGGAGACGGAGACAAAAGCAACAGATGTAAGCAAGGTTATTCTGATTACAGATTCAGAGTATCAGGTTGTAAGCATAGATCAGAGTATCCACTTCCTGATTATGTATTTTATCCAAACAGTGACACGGATAAAACAGCAGTCGAATGGACCGTGGATGATCTGAATGTTGCAGAGGTAGCCACAACAACAGATGCCAATGGCAAAGTCAGCGGAACCGTAAAGGCAGAAAAGCGGCAGGTGTGGCAGTGGTAAAACTTCAGGTAGTAGGAAAACAGAAGTGAATGCCGCATTCCGTCTGATCGTAAGACCAACGAGATGAACCGAAGAACTGTAAAGGCAGATGCAACTTACAATTCAGTCAGCTTAAGCTGGTCACCTGTTACAGACGCAAATGGTTTATACCATCACACGAAAAGTGGAAGGCTCAGATACAGGAGCAGACGATCGCACATGTGGATGGTACTGATACTGTGTCGTATAAAGATACGGCAGCACAGACCGGAATCAGCTATATTTATCATGTATATGCCTATACAAAATATACGAACAACGGACAGACGGATTATGCCAATACGGATGCCTATGCATCCGTAAAAGCAACACCACAGCTTGGAAAAGCAGCAATGACATCTGTTACATCGGAAGGTTACAGCAGCCTGACACTAAAATGGGAAAAGTGGATGAATTGCAACCGGATATATTGTATATCGTTCCACAGATAAATCAAAAGTGGACACACAGCTCACGGATATCACGAACGGTGCAGTAAGTTATGTGGATGCCGCACTGACAGCCGGAACGACCTACTATTATAAAGTACAGCCATATCGTGTGGTAAACGGCAAAAAGGTTTTTGGTGATGCGTCGGGCATTCTCTCCGGCAAACCGCTTCCGTCAGCGACAAGATTGAACGCAGAATCAGCTGGATATAAAGAAGTAAAACTGGCATGGAGTGCCGTGGATGAGTGTGACAGGTTATGAGGTTTTACAGAAAAACATCATCATCCTCTTATAAAAAATTGCAACTGCTAACAAATGGAAGAGACAAGTTACAGCGATACAAAAGTGACAGCAGGTACAGCCTATACCTATAAAGTAAGGCCTATAAGGCGGTAAATGAGTCAGGTATATGGAGATTATTCCAACAAGGGCATCGGCAACCTGCTTTAGGGCACCACAATTACAGTTAGAAATGCGTCTTACAACAGTGTGACGATCACATGGAATCAGATCAGCGGTGCACATGGCTATAAAGTATATCGTTCTACGAAAAGGACAGCGGCTATAGAGGCTGTTAAGACAGTCAATGATAAAACGACGATTACCTGTACAGATAAAAATTGTCGGTAGGAACGAAATATTATTATAAAGTCTGTGCATTCCGTACAGTCAGGGATAAGAATGTAGCAGGGAACTATTCGGATGTGCAGTCGATCAAGGCGGCACCGGAAGCAGTAACATTAAAATCAGAAGCAGCAGGTGCAACGGCGATCAAACTGACATGGAATAAAGTGAACATACCATCCACAGGTGGCGGATATGCAGTATATCAGGTTGTAAACGGAGCAGATCAGCTGGTAAAGATGCAGTACAAAAGAGTACTTCTTATACAGTGACGGGACTTACACCTGGTCAAAAATATACATTTAAAATCGTTTCTTTTTGCAAAGATAAAAATGGCAAAAGAGCATATGGTGGAACTTCAATGAACTTACTGCAACACCAGAAACTTCTTCCGGTAACGATCGACACGATCAAATCCGGCAAATACAACAGCGTCGTATTGAGCTGGAATGTGCC